>Ga0153931_100029_pt1 | contig 84394 bp, 89 predicted proteins | sample TSNJ015MetaG_FD_104730 | JGI IMG/M metagenome (GOLD analysis project Ga0153931, IMG submission 104730) | Attine ant fungus gardens microbial communities from New Jersey, USA - TSNJ015 MetaG | ecosystem: Host-associated > Fungi > Mycelium > Unclassified | place: USA: New Jersey, Wharton State... | reverse complement strand
TGCAGGCTGAGCGTAACGCGCGTTCCAAATCCATCGGTCAGGCCAAGCAGCGCGGCGAAGACATCGCGCCGCTGATGGCGGACGTCGAGCGCATGGCGGGCGAGCTGAGTGCCGGTAAAGTCGAGCTGGACGCGATCCAGACTGAACTGGACTCGATCCTGCTGGGTATCCCCAACCTGCCGCATGAATCGGTACCGGTCGGCAAAGACGAAGACGACAACGTCGAAGTGCGCCGCTGGGGCACGCCGACGCAGTTCGATTTCGAAGTCAAAGACCACGTCGCCCTCGGTGAGAAGTTTGGCTGGCTGGACTTTGAAACTGCGGCCAAGCTGTCCGGCGCGCGTTTCGCCCTGCTGCGCGGCCCGATCGCCCGTCTGCACCGCGCCCTGGCGCAGTTCATGATCAACCTGCACGTCAACGAGCATGGCTACGAAGAGGCTTACACGCCTTATCTGGTTCAGGCCCCGGCGCTGCAAGGCACCGGTCAACTGCCGAAGTTCGAAGAAGACCTGTTCAAGATCGCTCGCGAAGGCGAAGCCGATCTGTACCTGATCCCGACCGCCGAAGTGTCGCTGACCAACATTGTGGCCGGCGAAATCGTCGACTCGAAACTGCTGCCGATCAAGTTTGTTGCCCACACTCCGTGCTTCCGCAGTGAAGCCGGTGCGTCGGGTCGCGACACTCGCGGGATGATCCGTCAGCACCAGTTCGACAAAGTTGAAATGGTGCAGATCGTCGAGCCGTCGACGTCGATGGAAGCGCTGGAAGGCCTGACCGCCAACGCCGAGAAAGTCCTGCAACTGCTGGGTCTGCCTTACCGCACCCTGGCGCTGTGCACCGGCGACATGGGCTTCAGCGCCGTCAAGACCTACGACCTCGAAGTGTGGATTCCGAGCCAGGACAAGTACCGCGAAATCTCGTCGTGCTCCAACTGCGGCGACTTCCAGGCCCGCCGCATGCAGGCGCGTTTCCGCAACCCGGAAACCGGCAAACCTGAGCTGGTGCACACCCTCAACGGTTCGGGCCTGGCGGTCGGTCGTACCCTGGTGGCGGTGCTGGAAAACTACCAGCAGGCCGACGGTTCGATCCGTGTGCCGGACGTACTGAAGCCGTACATGGGTGGCCTTGAGGTCATCGGCTAAATGAAATATCTGCCGCTGTTTCACAACCTGCGCGGCAGTCGTGTGTTGGTGGTCGGCGGGGGGGAAATTGCCTTGCGCAAATCCCGCCTGCTGGCCGATGCCGGTGCGCTGCTGCGGGTGGTCGCACCTGAAATCGAAGCGCAACTGCGCGAACTGGTCAGCGCCAGCGGTGGCGAATGTCTGCTGCGTGGTTACGTGGAAGCGGATCTGGACGGTTGCGGGCTGATCATCGCCGCCACCGACGACGAAACGCTCAACGCTCAAGTCTCCAGCGATGCCCATCGGCGTTGCGTGCCGGTCAATGTGGTCGACGCGCCGCAGCTGTGCAGCGTGATTTTTCCGGCGATCGTCGATCGCTCGCCGCTGATTATTGCGGTGTCCAGCGGCGGCGATGCGCCGGTGCTGGCGCGGCTGATTCGCGCCAAGATCGAAACCTGGATTCCATCAACTTATGGCCAATTGGCCGGACTGGCCGCACGTTTCCGTAATCAGGTGAAAAACCTGTTTCCGGATGTGCAGCAACGTCGTGGTTTCTGGGAAGACGTGTTTCAGGGGCCGATTGCCGATCGGCAACTGGCCGGGCAGGGCAGCGAGGCCGAACGTCTGTTGCAGGCCAAGATCGATGGCGAAGCGACCGTCACCACCGGTGAGGTGTATCTGGTGGGGGCAGGGCCGGGTGATCCGGATCTGCTGACCTTCCGCGCCTTGCGCCTGATGCAGCAAGCCGACGTGGTGCTGTACGACCGCTTGGTCGCTCCGGCGATTCTTGAACTGTGCCGTCGCGATGCCGAGCGCGTCTACGTCGGCAAGCGTCGCTCTGATCACGCGGTGCCACAGGATCAGATCAACCAGCAACTGGTCGATCTGGCCAAGGCTGGCAAACGCGTGGTGCGCTTGAAGGGCGGTGATCCGTTCATCTTCGGTCGCGGCGGTGAAGAGATCGAAGAGCTGGCGGCCCACGGCATTCCATTCCAGGTGGTGCCGGGGATCACGGCGGCCAGCGGTTGCGCGGCGTATGCCGGGATTCCGCTGACCCATCGCGATTACGCGCAGTCGGTGCGCTTCGTCACCGGGCACCTGAAGGACGGTTCCACCGATCTGCCTTGGGCCGACCTCGTCGCCCCGGCGCAGACGCTGGTGTTCTATATGGGCCTGGTGGGCTTGCCGGTGATCTGCGAGCAACTGATCAAGCATGGTCGTTCGGCGGACACTCCGGCGGCGTTGATCCAGCAGGGCACTACGGTCAATCAGCGGGTCTTTACTGGCACGCTGGCCGATCTGCCACGCCTGGTGGCGGAGCATGAAGTGCATGCGCCGACCCTGGTGATCGTCGGTGAAGTGGTGCAGTTGCGCGAGAAACTGGCGTGGTTTGAAGGGGCTCAGGCGCAAGTCTGAAAACCGAGTTGCCCTCATTCGCGAGCAAGCCCGCTCCCACATTGGATCTGTGTCATGCACAAATCCAATGTGGGAGCGGGCTTGCTCGCGAAGAGGCCCTCAAAAACACCGAATCAATTAACCCCGCCGCCAAACTCCTTTCCCGCTCAGCCGCTCCCGATCATGAGCGATGGTGAAATCCTGCTTCGGCCCCTTCGGCACAATCCCCGTCGGATTGATGGTCTTGTGGCTACCGTAGTAGTGATTTTTGATGTGCTGAAAATCCACCGTCTCGCCAATCCCCGGCCACTGATACAGCTCACGCAGCCAGTTCGACAGATTCGGATAATCAGCAATCCGCCGCAGATTGCACTTGAAGTGCCCGTGGTACACCGCATCGAAGCGAATCATCGTGGTGAACAGTCGCACATCGGCCTCGGTCAGGTATTCACCCGTCAGATAGCGATTGGCGCCCAGCACCCGTTCCAAGTGATCCAGCTCGGCAAACACCTCATCGAACGCCTCTTCATAAGCCTGTTGCGAGGTGGCGAACCCAGCGCGATACACGCCGTTGTTGACTGCGGGATAAATCCGTTCGTTCAGTGCATCGATCTCGCCGCGTAACGGCGCGGGGTAGAAGTCCAGCTCGTTACCGGTCAGGTCATCGAAGGCGCTGTTGAACATGCGGATGATTTCCGCCGATTCATTGCTGACGATACGCTTGAGTTTTTTGTCCCACAGCACCGGTACGGTGACGCGGCCGGTGTAGTCGGGCGTGTCGGCGGTGTAGCGCTGGTGCATGAAATCGAAGTGATCAAGCTTGTCGCCAGTCGAGCCGTGGGCCTTGTCGAAGGTCCAGCCGTTTTCCAGCATCAGCCAACTGACCACGGAGACGTCGATCAGATTTTCCAGGCCTTTGAGCTTGCGCAGGATTAGCGTGCGGTGCGCCCAGGGGCAGGCGAGGGAAACGTAAAGGTGATAGCGCCCGGCTTCGGCGGCGAAACCGCCTTCACCGCTCAGCCCTGGCTGGCCGTCAGTGGTGACCCAGTGACGGCGCTGCGCCTGTTCGCGCTGGAACGCGCCGTCCTTGCTGCTTTCGTACCACTTGTCCTGCCAGTGGCCGGCGACGAGTAAACCCATGATCAAGACTCCTGAATCCAATAAGCGTTGGAGCCGAGTCTATTCCGATGAGTTCGAACAAAAAGCGCAAAGATCGGGCGTCGATGATCGGTTAAATCGATTTGTTACGCGCCGCCCAGTATTGCTCGGCGGTTTCGAACGCCTGCTCGCGACTTTGACCGAGACCGCGCAGGGCCAAGGCCATGGTCGAGATCAGCGCCAACTGCGGATAGCTGTCGACCACCTCGCCGCGCCAAACCGCTTTCAAATGCTCGACATCCAGCGAGGCCGGTTTGACGTGGCGCTGGCTCGACAGTTGCGGCCATTCCTCGTCCCAGCTCTCGCCGCCTGTGGTGCCATAGAGGTGGCTGTCGGCATCCGGGTTGATCTCGATTTCGCCGCCATCGCCCTTGACCACGATCGCCGTGTCGCCGAGCAGACCGCTGGCCTCGCGATGCACCGCTTGATAGCCCGGGTGGAAAATGCTTTGCAGGCCACAACGGGCGCGCAGCGGATTGAGAATCCGTGCCAGCGAATGGATCGGCGAACGCAGGCCCATGGTGTTGCGCAGGTCGATCATCTTCTGTAACTGCGGCGCCCAGTCCATCAGCGGCATGAACGCCAGACCGCCGTTGTCCAGCGCGCTGCCGACCTGCTGCCAGGTGCGGCACAGCGGAATGTTCAACTCGCCAAGCAGTTGTTCGGTGTACATCCGTCCGGCGGTATGCGCGCCGCCGCCGTGCATGAAAATCCGCACGCCGTTTTGCGCCAGGCACTTGGCCGACAGCAGATACCACGGCAGATGGCGCTTCTTGCCGGCGTAGGTCGGCCAGTCCAGATCGACGTTCAGCGTTGGTGCTGACAGGCGCTCGCGCAGGGCTTCGGTGAAACCGGCCATTTCCTCGGCGCTTTCTTCCTTGTGCCGCAGCAGCATCAGAAAGGCCCCGAGCTGGGTGTCTTCGACTTTGTCGTCGAGCACCATGCCCATGGCTTCCCGTGCTTCCTCGCGGGTCAGGTCGCGGGCACCGCGCTTGCCCTTGCCGAGGATCCGCACGAATGGTGCGAACGGGTGTTCGGCGGGCGTTTCGAGGGTCAGCGCTGGAAAGTCGGTCATAAGCAATTCGTCGGTTTGGGCAGGCCCGCCAGTTTCGCGGCGAGTTTGGCAGGGGTGCCTTTGAACAGTCGGTTCAGGTGCAGGCTGTTGCCTTTGTCCGGGCCGAGTTTGAGTGCGGTGTACTTGATCAGCGGGCGGGTGGCCGGCGACAGCTGGAATTCTGCGTAGAAGCTGCGCAGCAGTTCGAGGACTTCCCAGTGTTCCGCAGTCAGTTCGATGTCTTCGGCGGCGGCGAGGGCGCTGGCGACGTCATGGGACCAGTCGTCGAGGTCGACCAGAAAGCCGTCCTTGTCCAGTTCGATGGCGCGGGCGCCGACAGTCATGGAGTTCATAGCCAGCTGTTGACCTTGTCGTGGTGGATCGACAGTTCGACGAAGGCCGGGTAATCGATGGCTTCGGCCCAGTCGGGAACAACGATGGCACGCGCCTGCAGATCTTCGGCGAGGGCGAACAGCTTGACCCGGCGCTCGTTCAGCGTGTTGAACGGCGCGGTGCCCGGTTGCAGGGCGTAAACGGCATCGCCGGATAACAGCAAGGCGTCGGCAGCGCCGATCACGCGCAGGCAACTGCTCAGGCGATCGTCGCCGAACGGGGAATGAGACAACACATGCAAAGTCGACATCAGAGGGTGATCACCTGGTCGTAACGGTCAATGAGGGCGGTGATTTCGCTGGCACCGAGCGGCTGCGCTTCGTCCAGCGACAGACTGCTCAGGCCACGATGGCTGGCGCTGTCGGCGCAGTAGAACAGTTCTTCAACGCCGAACATCGGCAGCGCCTGCAGGTTGGCGCTGAGGTCTTTCTGTTGCAGGGCCTTGGCGTTCTGTGCAGCGGCGAGTTGCAACACGCCATCGTCGAGAAACAGCAGGCCGATCGGCAGATCGAACGCGCCGCCGGCCAGCACGATGTCCAGCGCTTCGCGGGCGCCGGGGCCGGACCACGGCGACTGGCGGCTGATGATCAACAGGGATTTGGCCATCTCACGCGCCTCCGAAACAGATCAGTCGATCGGTGTCCTGCACCGCATCGTGCAACTGGCCGAGGCCGGACAATTCCCACGGCGCGCTGACCGCGACCGCATCACGCTGGTAGCGTTTGGCTTCTTCGTCATTCAGCACGCCACGGCGCAGGGCGGCGGCGATGCACACCACGCCGTCCAGTTGCTGCTCGCTGATGAACGCGCGCCATTGTTTGGGCAGGTCCAGTTCGTCCTGCGGGGTGACCACCGCGTCCGAGGCGTTGTAGACGCCGTCCTGATAGAAAAACAGCCGGACAATCTCATGCCCGCCGGCCAGCGCAGCCTGCGCAAACAGCAGGGCACGGCGCGAGGAGGGCGCATGGGCGGCGGAAAACAGCGCGATGGCGAACTTCATGACGGACTCGATCAGTAAAACTGCGGCCATGATAAAGCTTTATGACGGCATCCGCGAAACCGAAGTCAGGCGCATGCCCTCTGTGGGAGCGGGCTTGCTCGCGAAGGCGTTGGGGCATTCGACACATCTTTGACTGATGCACCGCTTTCGCGAGCAAGCGCGCTTCCACAGGATCGTATTTCAGCGGGGCATATAGCCCAGTTGCCAACGCCGCGGAATGCTCAGGGACAGCACGCCCAGCACAGCAGCCAGCAAGCCACTGGCGAACAATGCCCGAAGCCCGAAATGATGTTCCAGCACCGCGCCGAGAATCGCGCCGATGAACGTCCCGCTCCATGGCACCAGTTGTACCCGCCAGCCGTTACGGCGTTCGCCGAGCATCCAGCGCCCCAGTCCACGGCCGAACCGCGACAGCGCTCCGGTCACGTAAGTCAGGCCGACCGGCAGACCGTTCACTTCCTCGACCGCCGCGTTGAGCATGCCCATTGCGATGATCGCCGCCAGCAGCGCCGGCAGTTGCGTGTCATACGGCCAGGCAGCCGCCAGGCAGAGCAAGGTGGCGATGCACAGCAATAAGGGCAATGTGCGCCGACCACCGAGGCGCCCGATCACGATCCCCAAGGCATTACCGACCACGAAGGTGACGACGAGGATGATCAGGCGCAGCGTCAGTCCGAGGTCGCCGTTACTGATCGCCACCGCCAGCCGCGTGGTATTGCCGCTCATGAACGAAACGAAATCGCCGCTGGCCATGAAGCCGATCGCGTCGGTCATGCCCGCCAGCACCGACAGACTGGCCACCAGTGCCAGACCGATACGGCCACGCCACTTCTGCCGGTGCAGATGTCCGGACGTGGCGCGGTGAGTCGAGGTCGAAGGCAGCATCGGCGGCGATATCCTTGAGCGGCGGTTAAGGTTCTAACCCATACAGGTCGCAATAATCCGGCCAGCTCATGTTTGCCATTTCCGCCACCTCGCGGTGCACCTCCATGCGCTGGGCCTGATAGTCCTCGGGCGTTGCCGCCGTCAGGAGCAAGGTCAGTTCCCAGGCGAACAGGCCTTGATCCTCCGCCTCGGCCTCGAAGGCTTCGTGCAGGCGTTCTTCACGATACTGCGCCGGGGTTTCGCCCTTGGCCTGGGCCAGCAGCGGATTGAGATGATCGAGGGTTTCGCGCAGGTCGGGGCGCGCGTCGAGAAACAGTTTCAGGGCTTGTTCATGTCGCTGGTCGGTGGGCGCCATGTGTGTTCCTTGTGAGGCTGATGACCCTAGGGTGCCGGAGCGGCCGATGCGTGTCGCGCTATAAATGCAGTAAAGCAGAACGATTTTGCCTGTTGCGGTGATACAGTCCGCTTTTTTCTGAATGAGCGAATGCAATGCGAATTCTGATGGTAGCGCTGGCCGCGACCGTGCTGGCTGGCTGCGCGGGTTCGGTGATGGATGATTCTCGCACCAAAGCCCCTTACAAGGTTCTGACCTCGGACAAGCCCGAGCAAGTCGTGGCCCAGTGCGTGCAATTCGCCTGGCAGGACGAGGCGGTGTTTGGCGTGGATGCGGGGGCCTATCTGCAACCGGGCAAGAAGGGTGGTTCGACGGTGTATACGCGTTCGGCGGAGTCGTTTGTCGACGTGACCAGCGATGCGTCGGGGACCGTGCTCAATTATTACGTGCAGAAGGATGATTTTGTCGCCAAGCGCCGGTTGGCGGGGTTGGCGACCTGTCTTTGATCTTGCGTTGAGGCGGCTGCCGCCATCGCGAGCAGGCTCGCTCCCACTTTTGAAATGCATTCCATTGTGGGAGCGAGCCTGCTCGCGAAGGGCCCTTGAGGTTCAACCCTTCAAACGCTTCTGGAAGTAATACCTGCTATGCCCCGGCGGGTAGTCGACGATCTCGCCAAACTGGCTGAATCCCAGCTTCTTGTAAAACTCCGGCGCCTGAAAATCGAAGGTGTCCAGCCAGATGCCCAGGCAGTTCTTCTCTCGGGCCAGATTTTCCGCCATGGCCATCAGTTCCGAGCCGATGCGTTGTCCGCGGCTCTGTTCCGGGACGCACAGCAACTCAATGTACATCCAGGTAAAAATCACCCGGCCATACAAACCGCCGAGAATCGCGTCGTGTTCATCGCGCACCAGCAGGGCGAAGGGTTCTGACACGGAACCACCGGTCTGGGCGTCGTTATACGCAATCAAAGGCTCGAGAATGGCCTTGCGTTGTTCTTCCGTGGGGTTCTGCGACAGCTCGATTCGTAACGTCATGCGCAACTTCCTTGTGAGATGAATCCGCAGCCTATCCTGCCAGCGGGCGTCCTCCAAGTCCTTCCTCAAGCCTTTGGAACCGTCGCTGAGACGTCGGGGTCTAGGTTTTACAGCGTCATTTCCGAACGCGACTGATGAGGATCACCCCATGAATATTTTCGAAGCCCTTCGCGAAAGCCATGACCGCCAGCGCAGCTACGCCAAAGCCCTGGTCGAAACCAGCGGTGATACTCCGGAGCGGGTTGAGGCCTACAAACAGCTCAAGGCTGAACTGCAGGCCCATGAAACCGCCGAAGAACGCCACTTCTACATCCCGCTGATGGAATTCGACAACGGTGTCGACCTCAGTCGCCATGCCATCTCCGAGCACCATGAAATGGACGAGATGATGGAAGAGCTGGACGAGACCGAGATGTCCAGTCCGGCGTGGCTGGCGACCGCCAAGAAGCTCTCGGACAAGGTTCATCACCATCTCAAGGAAGAGGAACAGAAGTTCTTCCAGATGGCTGGCAAGTTGCTTGACGACAAGCAAAAAGAACAGCTCGCCGGGCAGTACGAAAAGGAATACCAGGCACAACTGGAGTGAGTGGTGAATGCGGGTTTTTGCTGTGTCGGCGTGTAGGCCTTTAGCCATGCGTCAGGTGGGTGTTGTCGCAATTGACTGGATATCCATCCAGTATTTTCGGCATTTTCAATGCGCGCGGTCGATTGCCTGCGACAAAACCGCCGATGGACAAAAAAACCACCTCCGTTAGCTTGAAGGCCTCTCCTCGGACAGGAGAGTTCTTAAATCAACGGAGTGAAAAACATGAATCAACCACAAGCTCAAACCCAACTGCGACACGGTCGCGTCACCTCTCCAGCCAGCCGCGGTGCGGTAGCCATCGAGCAAGGATTGCTCGGTGCCTGGCAGGTCAACGAAATGGAAGGCGGCAAGAACTTCCCGGCGCTCGTGGCAGGGCCTTTTCCTGCTCCCTATGGCAGCGACAGTGACAGCGTCACACCGCCCGCCGATGGTTACATTCTCAGCGGCGGCAAGACCGATGCCCGTGACTGCGTAAACTTCACCGACGAGGAAATGAGCAAGAAGCTCAACCGTCCGTTCAACTGGCCGCTGCTCAGCGTTACCCCGGGCCAGACACTGGAAGTGAAGTGGGAATACACCGCGCCGCACACCACCCGTGGCTATCGCTGGATGATCACCAAGGATGGCTGGGATCCGAAACAGCGTATTTCCCGTGCACAGCTCGAGGCGCAGCCTTTCGCCGAAGACTTCTACACTCAAGTGCCGTATTACAGCTATCCGGGGGAATTGAAGGCCAAGGTCAATCATTCGGTGAAATTGCCGGCCAATAAAAAGGGTCGTCACGTCATCGTGTTGATGTGGATCGTCGCCAACACCGGCAACGCGTTCTATCAGGCGTTCGACGTCGACTTCAAATAACGGCGTTACGCTCAACCCACAGGTTCTGAAGGATTAGAACATGTCAAATATCGACTTCACGCTAGTGCAAAACCAGGCGGCCGACGCGGCCTCGCTGATGCCGAGCATCACCGGCAAAAAAATACTCATGGGCTTCTGGCACAACTGGCCGGCGGGTCCGAGTGACGGCTATCGCCAGGGCCGATTCGCCGAGATCGCTCTGGAAGCCGTGCCCAAGGAGTACAACGTGATCGCGGTGGCGTTCATGAAGGGCAGCGGGATTCCGACCTTCAAGCCCTACAACGTCTCCGATGCCGAGTTTCGGCGTCAGGTCGGCGTGCTCAACAGCCAGGGGCGGGCGGTGCTGCTGTCCCTGGGGGGCGCCGATGCGCACATCGAGTTGCGCAGCGGGCAGGAACAACCGCTGGCCAATGAAATCATCCGTCTGGTGGAAACCTACGGCTTCGATGGGTTGGACATCGATCTTGAACAGAGCGCGATTGATTTCGCTGCCAACAAGACCGTGCTGCCAGCCGCGCTGAAATTGGTCAAGGATCACTACGCAGGCCAGGGCAAGCACTTCATCATCAGCATGGCCCCGGAGTTTCCGTACCTGACCACCAACGGCAAATACGTCGGTTACCTGCAGGCACTCGAAGGCTATTACGACTTCATCGCCCCGCAGTTCTACAACCAGGGCGGCGACGGGGTTTGGGTGCCGGAAGCCAATAACGGCAATGGCGCGTGGATCGCGCAGAACAACGATGCGCTGAAAGAGGACTTCCTCTATTACCTGACCGAAAGTCTGGTGACCGGAACCCGCGGTTTCACCAAAATCCCGGCGGACAAATTCGTCATCGGCCTGCCGGCCAACGTCGATGCGGCCGCCACCGGTTATGTGATCGACAGCACCGCAGTGGGCAATGCGCTCAAGCGTCTGGCGATCAAAGGACTGCCGATCAAAGGGCTGATGACCTGGTCGGTGAACTGGGATAACGGTGTCAGCAAGGATCGCGTGACGTATAACTGGGAGTTCAGCCGGCGTTATGGGCCGCTGATTCACGGCGTCCGAACAGCAGTGCAGGAAACGGATGAAGCGTTATCGCGCCTCGCCCGTTAATCGCAAATAAAGAAGCCCGGTAGCGCTGCCGGGCTTTTTTTGTGGGCGCGATTAATCGACTATGGACGTTTTCCGATGGCATAAGGATCTGGCGTCATGATCAAAACAGCCGAGCGGGTCAACATTGTCGACACCGAGGTGTTGTCCCACGACTGGTACCTGTTGCAGAAAATCACCTTTGACTATCTGCGCAATAACGGCGACTGGCAGCGGCAGACGCGCGAGGTTTACGACCGTGGCAATGGTGCCGCGATCCTGTTGTTCAACCGCGCACAGCGTACCGTGGTGCTGACCCGCCAATTCCGTTTGCCGGTGTTCGTCAACGGCCACGACGGCTTGTTGATCGAAGTGGCAGCGGGGTTGCTGGAAGGTGCTGCGCCGGAACAGCGAATTCGCGATGAGGCCGAAGAGGAAACCGGCTACCGTGTGCATGACGTGAAGAAGGTATTCGAGGCTTACATGAGCCCTGGCTCGGTGACCGAAAAGCTGCACTTCTTTATTGCCGAGTACGACGCGAAGTCGAAGGTCAGCGAGGGTGGCGGACTGGAAGAGGAAACCGAAGAGCTGGAAGTGCTGGAGTGGGGTTTCGACGAAGCACTGGCGGCGTTCCAGCGCGGCGAAATCTGCGACGCCAAGACCATCATGCTGCTGCAGTATGCGGCGATGAATAATCTGTTCAACACCTGATTCAGCGCCAATCCATTGTGGCGAGGGAGCTTGCTCCCGCTGGGCTGCGCAGCGGTCCCAGGTTTTTGCCAGGGCTGCGCACCGGAGCGGGAGCAAGCTCCCTCGCCACACAATGGCATTTACAGGTTAAAACAGGTCGCCTGTTCTACCGACATCAGACCAGTCACCTCCCTCCAGCGTCAGCAATCTTTCCTTGGCCTCAAGCCCACCCGCAAACCCGGTCAACTTCCCCGACGCGCCAATCACCCGATGACACGGGGCCACGATCGAAATCGGATTGCGCCCATTCGCCGCTCCCACCGCGCGCACGGCGCTTGGGTTACCGATCTGCTCGGCGATCTGGCTGTAGGTGCGGGTTTCGCCAAATGGAATCGTCAGCAGCGCCGCCCAGACCTTTTTCTGAAAATCGGTGCCGACAAAATCCAGTTCCAGGTCGAAGCGATCACGCTTGCCGGCAAAATATTCTTCAAGCTGCTGTGCGGTTCGCTGCAGCAGCGGATTGTCCGGCGCTTCGCTCATCGGACCGAGGCGCACCCGGCCCGGTTTGTCGTTTTCCCAGAGGATGGCCGCCAGTCGTGAGCCGTTCGCAACCAGCTTCAATTCGCCGACCGGTGAGGGCAGGGTGATGAACGTGTAGGGCATGGGCAAAACTCCGGGTCGGCGCGGCAACGGCAACCAGCATACTGCCTGATCGGGGAGGCGCAAATCGCAATAGCGACCATACTGCTTGGTGCTTTTGCAGCGTTCCCTTCTGCTCTGCACAGAACCCAAAAACAAAAAAGAGATCGACTCATGAAGTACGAACCTTTGGCCAAAACGCTGATTGCGACTTCACTGGCACTGAGCTGCCTCATGGCCCACGCCGCCTCCGTGGCACCGGTTGCCGCCGAGAACGGCATGGTGGTCACCGCCCAGCACCTGGCCTCCCATGTCGGCGTCGATGTGTTGAAAAACGGCGGTAACGCGGTGGATGCGGCGGTTGCTGTGGGCTATGCGCTGGCGGTGGTATATCCCGCGGCAGGCAATCTTGGCGGTGGCGGTTTCATGACCATTCAACTGGCGGACGGGCGCAAAACCTTCCTCGACTTCCGCGAAAAAGCCCCACTGGCGGCGACGGTCAACATGTATCTGGACAAGGACGGCAACGTCGTTCCCGACCTGAGCACCCGTGGTCACCTCGCCGTGGCGGTGCCCGGCACCGTATCGGGCATGGAGCTGGCGCTGAGCAAGTACGGCACTAAACCGCGCAAGGAAATGATCGCCCCGGCGATCAAACTGGCTGAAGACGGTTTCGAGCTGGAGCAGGGCGACGTTGATCTGCTGGACTACGCCACCGATGTGTTCAAAAAGGACATGCGTGATTCCGGGTCGATCTTCCTCCACAACGGCGAGCCGATGCAGGTCGGGCAGAAACTGGTGCAGAAGGATCTGGCGAAAACCCTGCGCACCATTTCCGAAAAAGGTGCTGACGGCTTCTATAAAGGCTGGGTGGGCGACGCCATCGTCACGTCCAGTCAGGCCAACAAGGGCATCATCACTCAGGCCGACCTCGACAAGTACAAGACCCGCGAGCTGGCGCCGGTTGAGTGCGATTACCGTGGTTACCACGTGGTCTCGGCGCCACCGCCAAGCTCCGGCGGCGTGGTGATCTGCGAGATCATGAACATTCTTGAAGGCTATCCGATGAAGGATCTGGGCTTCCATTCGGCCCAGGGCATGCACTACCAGATCGAAGCGATGCGTCACGCCTATGTCGATCGCAACAGCTATCTGGGTGACCCGGATTTTGTGAAGAATCCGATCGAGCATCTGCTGGACAAGAACTACGCGACCAAGCTGCGCAACGCGATCCAGCCGCAGAAGGCCGGGATCTCCGCCGAACTGAAACCCGGCGTCGCGCCGCATGAAGGCAACAACACCACGCACTATTCGATCGTCGACAAGTGGGGCAACGCGGTGTCGGTGACTTACACCCTCAACGACTGGTTCGGCGCCGGGGTGATGGCGAGCAAGACCGGGGTGATCCTCAACGACGAAATGGACGACTTCACCTCCAAGGTCGGCGTGCCGAACATGTACGGTCTGGTGCAGGGCGAGGCCAACGCCATCGCCCCGGGCAAAACCCCGCTGTCGTCGATGAGCCCGACCATCGTCACCAAAGACGGCAAAGTGGTGATGGTGGTCGGCACGCCGGGTGGTAGCCGCATCATCACGGCTACCTTGCTGACCATGCTCAATGTCATCGACTACGGCATGGGCCTGCAGGAAGCGGTCGACGCGCCACGCTTCCACCAGCAATGGATGCCCGAGCAGACCAACCTCGAAGACTACGCCGCCAGTCCCGACACGAAGAAAATCCTCGAAAGCTGGGGCCACAAATTTGCCGGCCCGCAGGATGCCAACCACATTGCCGCGATCCTGGTCGGTGCGCCGTCGCTGGGCGGTAAACCGGTGGGCAACAACCGTTTCTACGGGGCCAACGATCCACGGCGCAATACCGGGTTGTCACTGGGTTACTGAGAGGCGTAAAAAGGGGGCGGATTCAGGTCCGCCCCTGTTTCGAGGATCGATCAAGGAAGACCCATCATGTCTACTGCATTGCTGATCATCGACGTCCAACAGGCTCTCTGCTCGGGCCAATACCAGTGCTTCGACATCCACCGCGTGATCGACACCATCAACCAGCTCAGCACCCGCGCGCGAAAGGCTGGCGTGCCGGTGGTGCTGATTCAGCATGAAGAAACGGGCAGCCCGCTGGCCCACGGTACCGAAGGCTGGCAACTGGCCGAAGGCCTGCTGACTGAAGCAAAAGATCTACGCGTACGCAAAACCACCCCGGATTCGTTCTACCAGACAGACCTGGGCAAACTGCTGCCCAGCGAAGACTTCGAGCGCCTGCTCATCTGCGGCCTGCAAACCGACTACTGCGTCAACGCCACCGTGCGCAAGGCGCATGAACTGGGCTACGACGTGGTGCTTGCCGCGGACGCTCATTCCACCCTCGACAACGGCAACATGAGCGCCGAAGACATCATCGCCGAACACAACAAGGACTTGGCGCACCTGACCGGCGCCACGGCCCGGGTCGACGTCAAACCTGCAGCCGAGATCATTCTCTAAACCAGCGAATACCCCTGTGGGAGCGGGCTTGCTCGCGAAAGCGGTGGGCCTGTGACGCATGTGTGGGCTGATCCGACGCCTTCGCGAGCAAGCCCGCTCCCACATTGATGGTGTTCACAGATTCCGATGTCCAGCATAAGTCCCCTGTGGGAGCGGGCTTGCTCGCGAAGACGGCAGCACTGACCACACTTCACTGGCATAATCCCGCGCCCCGAAGAATGGAATCTGTCGATGTTGTCTTTCAAACCCCGCCACGCCTTGCTGCTGACATCCCTGGCATTTTCCACTACCGCGCATGCCACCAGTTTCGATTGCACCGGCGCCATCAGCCCGGCTGAAAAAACCATTTGTTCTGATCCCTACATCTCCAACCTTGATGAAAAACTGAGCTCGCTGTGGCGTGCCACGTTGCCGAAAGTTGCGGATTCGAAAGCCTTGAAGGCCGATCAGCGAGGCTGGCTAAAGCAACGCAATCAATGTGCTGCGGATGTGGCCTGTTTGCGCCGGGAATACCTGATGCGCCTCAAGGCACTGGAATTCATGGCCAAACCCTTCAATTGGGATGCGACCTGGCAACTCATTCCATGGGGCGTATCATCGTCGGTCGAGGTTAAAACCAAGCGTATCGATGCCACTCATATCGCCTTTGATATTTCAGGCGTGGCTGGCGCCAACTCCGGCGATATGGATGGCGTCGCCAACATTGTGGGCAGCGAAGCACACTATGCCCAAGATAACTGTTCGTTGAAGTTCAGCGCATTCAACGGTCTGTTGGACATTGACCAGGATGGTGCAGACCCTACCTGCGGCGGTGGAATGGGGGTTTACTACGGCGGTCGCTACGTGGCATCGGAACAGCCACTGTCGATGGGCTACGACTTGCTTAGTCTGGGGGTGGCGCGGACTGAGCAGGAAAACGAGCTATTACACACTCTGCTCAAAGGCGATTATCAGACGTTGTTGCAAAACAGTGGATCGATGGTGACGGCCGATGCTTCCCGCGATGTGCCGGATGCTCAGGTCGATGAGTTCTGGTTGCGTGGGCTGGCCAACACCAATGCAGGCATTCTGATGCGTGCGCCGGACGCTCGGGTATGGCTGGTTTTATTGGTGTTCGATGAGCAGCGTAATTTGCGTGCCCGCTATTACACCAACGCGCCGCAATGGAAAAAACGTGTGCCCGAAGCATTGCTTGCCTGGCACAAGCGAATAGAGAACGGTGAGACGTTGCCGCTGGATTTCATGCCCTGATTCTCTGCGGCGAGGTTTTTGGCGAAATGTCGACGGGGCTGACCAACAGCCCCGCTGCATTCAAGTCGCAAACAACCAGCCACGCGCACTCGCGACCGGTTCCGACACCACCCCCTCCAGCACCATCCGCGTAATCGTCTCCGCCGCCGTCTGATAATCCTCATCCTGCGGCACGGCGCGCCCGGTGATGCAGCCCATTTGCCAGCCAATGTTGGTGTAGGTGCGGGTTGCCGACCAGATGAACAGCATCAGGTGTTCCGGGTCTACCGGGGCCAGCAGGCCGCGTTCGATCCAGCTGCGCAGGCAGTCGACGTTGCGCCGGGCTTCGGCGTGCAGCAGGTCGCGGCACTCGTCTGGCAGTTGGCGACCGCCGAGTAGCAGTTCGCCGCTGAAGACCTTGGCGATGGCCGGGTGTTCGCGAGCGATGCGGATGCGCGCGGCGACGTAGGCGCGCAGGCCGATCATCGGATCGTCGCTTTCGCGCAGCGCTGCCGAGGCTTCCAGCAGCGGTTCGACAAACCCCAGCAGGACCTTGGAATAGAGGTTTTCCTTGGTCTGGAAGTAGTAATACAGGTTGGCCTTGGGCACGCCGGCACGGGCGGCGATGTCGCGGGTCTGGGTGGCGTCGAAGCCGTTGGCGGCGAACTCTTCGCTGGCGGCGGCGAGGATCAATTGCTCGTTGCGTACGCGAATGGCGCTCATGGGAACACGGTGTGAATGAATGGCATGGGCGGATACTGGCAAATTCGGTTTCGCAATATACAAAACTATATAGCGATGAGGCCAGCTAACTCGTTCGAGAGCGCTATGCTGGTTCGATAATCAAAAAAACGGGGGAGGGAGCATGGCGATCAAGATACTGCGCGCTACGGCGGCTGATTTGGAGGCGGTGGCAAAACTGTTCGACGCCTATCGCGGTTTCTATCAGCAACCCTCGAACCTGGCGCAATCGCGCGCCTTCATCGCCGAACGCATGGCCGGCAACGAGTCGGCAATTTTCCTCGCGCAGGATGAAAACGTTGAAGCGCTGGGTTTCGTGCAGCTGTATCCGACGTTTTCCTCGATAGATGCCCATCGCACCTGGTTGCTCAGCGATTTGTTCACCGCGCCCGCTGCTCGTGGCCGTGGAGTGGGCAGATTGCTGATGAACACGGCGCGGGACTTTGCGCTGCAGACCGGCGCCAAGGGGCTGGTGCTGGAAACCGCCACCGACAACTTCACTGCGCAGGGTTTGTATGAATCGCTAGGGTATGTGCGCGATACCGGTTACTACACCTACGTGCTCGATTTGCGGCAGGGCTGAGCGGGTATTTCTGTGTAAATTTTCCGACTCAGCCTTTCCTCACGCGACCGCTCTCTCTAGAATCCGCCCCGCCTCCGCAATGGAGGCTCATTGCTATCATTTGGCTCGGTTCATATAGGGAAGACAACATGCAATTCGGGAAAATCGTGGCGCTGGGCCTGGTGCTCACGCTCGGTGGTTGTGCCAGTTTCACCAAAGACGAAGTCGCGCCGGTCAAGCTGCCATCGATGGCCAGCTACGCGAATAAACCGAACGTGTATGTGGACTTCGACTTCTATCAGGGCGAGCCGAAAAGCACTTCGGCCGTAGAAGTGCCGCAAGCGCGAGATCAGCTCAAACCAGAGCTGCAAAAGATTCTGACCGATTCGGGTCTGTTCGGTCGTGTCACCCTGGACGAGTTCCAGAAACAGCCGGGTGACTACAGCCTGCGTCTGAAAATGTACAACCATCCGCCGAATGCCGGTTCGATGGTGCTGGCCTTCATCAGTGGTTTCAGTCTGATGGTGATCCCGGCGTACGGCACCGATCAGTACACCATGAGCCTCGAAGCCGTCGACGGCACAGGCCAGGCCCTGACCACCGCGAGCAACCATGATGCGGTCGGTACCTGGATCGGTATCTGGTTCATTCCGCTGATGGGCAACACTCCGAAGGCGGCGGTCAACGACACCTTCGCCCGTCAGGTCAATGCGCTGCTCAAGCAGATGATCGACAACAACACCCTGAAATACTCGGCGCTCGAGACCCGCACTCCGCGGGCCTGATGCCAAAAAAAAGAGCCGCAATCGCGGCTCTTTTTTTGCCCTTACTTCAGGGCCTGGATGAACTGCGGATCGCTGTACAGTTCCTTCAGCAGATCGCGCAGCATCGGGTTATAGGCGTTGACCGCATTCGGAATCGCGATGAAACCGAAGAAGCTGCTGCTCCACTGGCTGCTGACATTCTTGGTCGCGTCGTAGACCACATTCTGGCCATTGAGCAGGGTGAAGCGTGCCGCGAGTTGGCCTTCGCCCGTGCCCATGCCGGCCGACAGATTGTTCTTCACCACCAGCACTTTCAGCTGACGCTGAGCTTGCGGATCAAGCAGGCCGGCCTTGCGCAGTTCTTCAGTGATCGCGTCCTGGATGTGCGCCGGGATGCTGCCGGACGGCGAGCGCACCGGATTGGCTCGAACTGACAGCGAACCTTCGCCGGACTCGGCAGTCACCTGCGGATTGCTGATCGCCTGCAGTGGTGGTGTCTGCTTGAGCTTCTGAACGTTTTCGAAGCTCGGCTCGTAGCGGGTCATGGTCATGCCACAACCTTGCAGCAGCACTGCCAGCATCGGTATCAACAACAGAGACTTTTTCACGGCGTTTCCTTGCGTGAGGAATAAGGGGAGCGAATTATGGGCAGAGTGCCATCATTGAGCAATCGACTTTGTCCGTGAGGTGCTCAGGGCTTCAACAGATTTTCGATCTGCGCCAGTTCCCAGGTACTGAGCAGATTCACCGGGTCGGTGCCGTAACGGCTATTGAAATGCCATTCGCGGCCATCCGGGCAGCGGCAATGTTCACAGTGATGCAAGCGCCCACCCTCAACATCCAGCAATAGGCGCCAGCCTTCGATATCGACCGCAACCAGTCCGGCAGCACCGGACGCCTCTAATCGGTTGAACATCAGCACACCCAGCGCAGCCTCGCGCAAGCGCTGGCAAACGTCGCGGGCGGTCAGCAATGCAGTCATGGTCATACTCGGTGGAGGCATAAGCGCGTCAGGATAAATCGCACGGCTACACGTGTCAGCGATCACTGGCCCGATCCCGGACAATTCCGTAACATCCGCAACCCTCTTTTACTCCCGCGAACACCCTCGGCCACGCTCTCAGGTCGTTTAGTCAGGTAAGCCATGAAACCACAACGTCTGCGCGCCGATGTCCTGGCCGGACTCACAACCTCGTTTGCCCTGTTGCCCGAATGCATTGCGTTTGCGCTGGTGGCCCACCTCAATCCGCTGATGGGCCTGTACGGCGCCTTCATTATTTGCACGCTGACCGCATTGTTTGGCGGGCGGCCGGGGATGGTCTCCGGGGCAGCAGGCTCGATGGCGGTGGTGATCGTCGCGCTGGTGGTGCAGCACGGCGTGCAATACCTGCTGGCGACGGTGTTGCTCGGCGGTCTGATCATGATCGCGTTCGGGCTGCTGCGCCTGGGCAAACTGGTGCGCATGGTGCCGCACCCGGTGATGCTCGGTTTCGTCAACGGCCTGGCGATCATCATTGCGCTGGCGCAACTGGAGCATTTCAAGAGCGGCGAACACTGGCTCAGCGGCACGCCGCTGTACCTGATGACCGGGCTGGTGCTGCTGACCATGGCCATCGTCTACATTCTGCCGCGCCTGACCCGCGCGGTGCCGCCGGCATTGGTGGCGATCCTCGGCGTGGGCCTGCTGGTCTACCTGTTCGGCCTGCCAACGCGCACCCTCGGCGACATGGCGCACATCGCCGGCGGACTGCCGAGCTTCGCGCTGCCGGACATCCCGTGGAACCTGGAGACCCTGCGCATCATCGCCCCATACGCGATTCTGATGGCGTTGGTGGGGCTGTTGGAAACCCTGTTGACCCTGAACCTCACCGACGAAATCACCGAAACCCGTGGTTACCCGGATCGCGAATGCGTCGCCCTGGGTGCGGCGAACGTGGTCTCCGGCGCGTTCGGTGGCATGGGCGGTTGCGCGATGATCGGCCAGACCGTGATCAACCTCAGCTCCGGCGGGCGCGGGCGTTTGTCCGGTGTGGTGGCGGGTGGGTTGATTCTGTTGTTTATCCTGTTTTTGTCGCCGCTGATCGAGCGCATTCCGCTGGCGGCGCTGGTGGGGGTGATGTTCGTGGTCTCGCAGCAAACCTTCGCCTGGGCGTCGTTGCGGGTATTGAACAAAGTGCCGCTTAACGATGTGCTGGTGATCATCGCCGTGACCACCATCACCGTGTTCACCGATCTGGCCACTGCCGTGCTCTGCGGGATCATCATCGCCGCGCTGAACTTCGCGTGGCAGCAGGCCCGTGAGTTGTACGCCGATGAGCATCTGGAAGCCGACGGCAGCAAACTCTACCGCCTGCACGGCACGCTGTTTTTCGCCTCGACCACGCCGTTCCTCAACCAGTTCGACCCGGCCAATGACCCGGAGCGGGTGACCCTGGATTGCCGGCATTTGAGCTTCGTCGATTATTCGGCGATCGCCGCGTTGAAGACCTTGCGTGAGCGTTACGCCAAGGCCGGGAAGGAATTGCAGGTGTTTCATCTGTCCGAGCGCTGCAAGAAGCTGCTGAAACGCGCCGGCGTCGAACACCACTGATCAAGTGTGGGAGCGGGCTTGCTCGCGAAGGCAGCGTGTCATTCAACACACAAGTTGACTGACCCAGCACTTTCGCGAGCAAGCCCGCTCCCACAGATGAGATTCCAAACATAGCTACCCGGCGAACTTCTTCGCCCCGGCCACACACAGAATCACCCCCAACGTCACCGCCAGCATCCCCACACTCACCTGTTCATGCAGCAACGTCGCCGCCAGTGCCAGACCGAAAAACGGCTGCAGCAATTGCAGTTGGCCGACCGCCGCGATCCCGCCCTGGGCCAGACCGCGATACCAGAACACAAAGCCGATCAGCATGCTGAACAGCGCCACATAGGCCAGGCACATCCAGGCCGACAGGCTGATGTGGCTGAACGAGGCGGGCGCCAGGTACAGGCTGAGCAACGCCATCAACGGCAGTGACAACACCAGCGCCCAGCAAATCACCTGCCAGCCGCCGAGGACTCGCGACAGTTTCGCGCCTTCGGCGTAACCCAGGCCACAGGCCAGAATCGCGGCGAGCATCAGCAGGTCGCCGGTGGGCGAAGCGGTCAGCCCCTGTGACAGAGCAAAGCCGACGACCAACGCGCTGCCCAGAATCGAAAACCCCCAGAACACCGGTCGCGGGCGCTCGCCGCCGCGCAGCACGGCAAAAATTGCCGTCGCCAGTGGCAGCAATCCTACAAACACAATCGAATGCGCCGACGTCACGTGTTGCAGCGCCAATGCTGTCAGCAGTGGAAAACCCAGCACCACACCCAACGCCACAACCAACAACGACCACCACTGATCGCGTGCCGGACGCCGTTCGCGAAACAGCCACAGCAGAACCATCGCCAGCACCCCGGCAATGGCCGCGCGCGCCACGGTGAGAAACACCGGATCGAATTCCAGCACCGCCAGACGCGTGGCCGGGAGTGATCCGCTGAAGATCACCACGCCGATAAAGCCATTGATCCAGCCGCTGGTTTTTTCCAGGGCCGGGTTAACCGGGTTCGAAGTCCGTTCCATAGAAGGTCGCGCTCAAAGGGTGGGGTTGCTTTCGAGCCATCCTGGAGCCGAGAATCAGCACAATCAAATAATTGTCATGGATACATCCGACATGTCGCGCTCGCGCTACAAAACCCTCGTTGACGCCTATGCCGCTGACATTCGCGCGGGGCGTCTGGCGCCCGGAACGCGACTGCCCACCCACCGGGAACTGGCGGCCAACGAAGGCCTGGCACTGGTTACTGCGTCGCGGGTGTACGCCGAGCTTGAGGCGATGGGGCTGGTCAGCGGCGAAACCGGGCGCGGGACGTTTGTGCGCGAAACCTCGTTGTCGCCGGGGCAGGGCATCGACCAGAAAGACGTGGCGGTCGGCATGATCGACCTCAATTTCAACTATCCATCGTTGCCCGGTCAGGCCGATCTGTTGCGCACGGCGTTACGCCAACTGGCCCTGTCCGGTGATCTGGAAGCCTTGCTGCGTTACCAACCTCACGCCGGGCGCCCGCATGAGCGCGCCTCGATTGCGCGGCATTTGCAGGATCGCGGGGTGCTGGTCGATGCCGGGCAAGTGCTGATCGTCAACGGTGCCCAGCAAGGGTTGGCGGTGACGCTGATGGCGTTGCTCAAGCCCGGCGATGTGATTGCAGCGGATGCGCTGACCTATTCCGGCTTCAAGGTGCTGGCCGAAGCGCTGCATCTGGAAGTGGTGGCGATCCCGCCCGGTGATCACGGGCCGGACTTGGCGGCACTGGAAAAGCTATGTCGCAGCCGCTCGGTGCGGGCCGTGTACAGCATGCCGACGCTGCACAATCCATTGGGTTGGGTGACGCCGATCGAGCAGCGCGAGCAATTGGTCGCGCTCGCCCGACGGCATGATCTGACGCTCATCGAGGACGCGGCCTACGCCTTTCTGGTGGAAAACCCACCGCGTACCCTGGTCGACCTGGCACCGGAGCGCACGGTGTACGTCTCGGGACTTTCGAAGAACATTGCCACTGGGCTGCGCGTCGGTTTCATTGCTGCGCCGCTGCAGACGGTGCCGGCGCTGGAGCGGATCATTCGCGCCACCACCTGGAACACCCCCGGTGTGATGACCGCGATGGCTTGCGGCTGGCTCGACGACGGCACTGTCACCCTGCTCGAACAACAAAAACGCGACGACGCCAAGGCCCGGCAAACCCTGGCCGCCGAGTTGCTGCAAGGGCTGACCTGCATCGGCCATCCATCCTCCTATTTCCTGTGGCTGCCACTGCCGGAAGACGTACGCGCCGATCAGATTGTGGTGGAGTTGATGCACCAGCAGATTTCGGTGACCACCGCCGAGCCGTTCGCCGTATCGGCGCATGTGCCGCATGCGATTCGGCTGGCGTTGGGTTCGGTGCCGATGGATGTCCTGCGTCAGGCATTGATCACCGTCAGAAAGGTCATCGGCGCTTACCTGTAAAAAGCACCTGCTGTAAAAAAAAACCTGTGGCGAGGGAGCTTGCTCCCGCTGGGTGCGAAGCGCCCCCTACGATGAACCTGCTGCATAGGCCTGCGGGAGCAAGCTCCCTCGCCACAAAGTGTTAGCCTTGCCTCAACTGCATCACACCGTTCTGGATCGCCCGATGAAAAACACCGTTGCACTGCTTCTTGCCCTCACCGCAAGCGCCATTCTGTTCAGCTCAACTGCCCGCGCCGCAGGCGATCCGGCAGCCGGCGAAAAGATCTTCCCGCGCCTGTGCGGCGGCTGTCACCAGGTCGGCCCGGATGCGCGCCCGGGGTTCGGCCCGCAACTCAACGGCATCATCGGTCGACCCGCCGGGACGTCGGCCAATTACGTGTATTCCGACGCGATGAAAAATTCCGGCAAGACTTGGGATCGCGAAACGCTGACTGCGTATCTGAAAGATCCAAAGGGCGTGGTGCCAGGCACGCGGATGATTTTCTGGGGGCTGAGTGACGAGGAGAAGATCGATAATTTGCTCGCGTATCTGCAGCAATTCTCCAACTAAATGTTTTGCTCGGCCTGCGCGGCAAACCATTGCATGACCACCGTGCACGCCGCATGCGAAGCCGCTGCCGGTTGCAGGCACAACGCGTAAATCCCGCCCGTTTTCAGCGGTGGTCCGAACGGCACCACCAACACCCCGCGCTCGATGGACTCTGCCGCGAGCGTCATGTCCGTCACCGCAACGCCCAGGCCTCGCGCCGCCGCATCCAGTGCCAGCTCATCGAGGTTGAACGGAATGTGCCGGTAACTCTCCAGTGGCTTGCCGCCATTAGCCGCCAGCCATTCGATCCACGCCTGGCGATCGGCAGAGCGATGCAGCAACGCAAAGCGCTGCAACTCCGCGACTGATCGAGGCGCCTGCGGCAGGCTCGGCGCGCACACGGGCACCAGCGTTTCCTCAAACAGCGTCAGGCAGTCTGCGTCACTGGTTGGCTGCGGCAGATAAAGAATGTAGGCGTCGCTGTCACTGGCCGGTTCAACCACCTCGGTGGCAACGGTTTCTATCGCCAGCGAGACCTCGGGGTGGCTGAGGTAGAAGTCGTTGAGTTTGGGCAGCAGCCAGCGCACCGCCAGTGACACATGCATACGAATGCGGAACGGGCGTTGCTGCGGGACCAGGCGCTCTTCAAGGGTTTTCAATTGTTCGAGAATGCTGACGGCGCTGGCCAGTACCTGTTCGCCTTCCGGGGTCAGGCGCAGGCTGCGACTGGTTCTGATGAACAGCGCAACGTTGAAATGGTTTTCCAGTTGCTGGATCTGCCGGCTCACCGCGCTTTGGGTCAGGCACAGCTGTTGCGCGGCCTGGGTGAAGCTGGCGCAACGGGCGACTTCAACCAGCGTCTGCATGGCCTGCAGGGACGGTACGTGGCGGATTTTATCCATGCGTTTTCAGAATGGCTCGATGATTTTATAACGTTGGTTGGGCCAGCCAAGACCTTATAGATTTTAGCTCTGGCGGCGAACTTTACGCTTTTTCCATGCGATTCACGCATGAGCAAAGGTGAAAGGCAAGCCGTGCAACGACAGTCGAATGAGGTCAGCAATGGAAAACGTATGTGGCTGGATCGCGCAGGCCGGCAGCTCACCGCCGCGCGGTCGCCTGAGCGGTGCGCAACAAGCCGATTGGCTGGTGATCGGCGGCGGCATTACCGGCCTCAGCGCCGCGCACAACCTGGCACAAATGCACCCACAGGCGCGCATCGTGGTGGTTGACCGCCAGCGTGCGGCGCAAGGTGCTTCGGCACGCAACTCGGGTTTTGTCGTGGCCCACGAGCATCCGGCCGACAGTGAATTACTCGGCGCGCCAGGCTTTGCCGGGTTCGAAATCGACACGGCGATTTCCCGTGCCGCCAGCGACGCGGTGCGCCAGACCGTCGCGCAACATGCCATCGACTGCGACTTTCGCGACAACGGTTATTTCTTCGCCGTCAGCGACGCCGCCAAGCTCAGCCATGTCGACGCCAAACTGGCGACCTTGCGCGCCCTCGGTGCCCGCGCAGAATTTCTCCAGGGCGATGCGCTGGCGCAGAAACTCGGCACCCGGCATTACGCGGCGGGGATCTGGTGCGGCAACGGCAATGCGCTGTTGCAACCGGCCAAATACGTGAAGGGCCTGTTCAATGCGCTGCCGGAAAATGTCAGCGTTTACGAACACACCGACATCATCACTCTGGCGCGCATGAGCCACGGCCGGCTGCGAGCCAGCGCGGTGAGTGGCAGCGTCGAGGCCAAACGGGTGCTGGTGTGTCTGAACGCATTCATTCCCCGGGTCGGCATTCATGACAGTGCGACCTTCCCGATGGAACTCAGCGCCAGTCTCACCCGGCCGCTCAGCGATGAGGAATTTCAGGCCATCGGCGCCGTCGAGCCTTGGGGCGTGCTGTCGACCCGGCCGCTGGGCGCCACGGTGCGCCTGACCCCGGACCGCCGGGTGATGATCCGCAACACCGCCGAATACCGCACCCGCGATTTGTCTGAAAGCGAATTGGTGCTGCGCCGCGAGCATCATGTGCGTGGTCTGCAGCGACGCTTTCCGTTCCTCGGCGCGCAAGACATCCAGTACACCTGGACCGGCCACTTGAGCGCGACCCGCAGCGGTCAGGCGTTTTTTCAGAAGGTGGAAGAGGGCGTGTTTGCCGTCGCCGGTTGCAACGGTTCCGGGGTGGCGCGCGGCACGCTGTGGGGACGCTTGCTGGCGGAACTGGCGTCCGGCGTCGATTCACCGTTGCTGCAATCGGTGATGCAACGGGCCGAACCCGGTTGGTTGCCACCGCGACCCTTTTTCGACATCGGTGCCATGCTTCGCATGCGCGTGGAGGCAGTCAGGGCCAGAACAGAAATCTGAATATTCGCCTACCGCACAACAACAAAAGCCACTCAACACAGGTGACAGACCATGCGCATCAACCCACTTTCCCTGGCAGTCCTGCTCGCGGCCAGCACGGCCGCTTCGGCCGACGAAACCGTCAACATCTCCAACTGGAACAGCTACATCGCCCCGGACACTCTGGCCAATTTCACCCAGGCCACGGGGATCAAGACCACCTACGACATTCACGACAGCAATGAAGTGCTGGAATCGAAGTTGATGACCGGCAACACCGGTTATGACGTGGTCAGCCCGTCGAACCACTTTCTGTCGCGACTGATCAAGGCCGGGGCAATTCAGAAACTCGACCGGTCGCAGCTGCCGAACTGGAAGAACCTCGACCCGGTACTGCTGCAAAAACTTGAAGTCAACGATCCCGGCAACCAGTACGGCTATCCCTACATGTGGGGCACGGCCGGCATCGGTTACAACGTCGAGAAGATCAAGGCGATTTTCGGCAACACCGATGTCACGCAGTCATGGGACTTTTTCTTCAAGGAAGAAAACATCAAGAAGCTGAGCCAGTGCGGCGTGGCGTTCATCGACAACCCGACCCAGGTGCTGCCGATCACGCTCAACTACCTGCACTTGCCAGCGCACAGTCACGAACCGGCGGATTACAAACAAGCCGAGCAGGCGCTGCTGAAGATTCGTCCGTACATTCAGTACTTCCACGCCTCGAAGTACATCAGCGACCTGGCCAACGGCAACGTCTGCGCGGTGATCGGCTTCAATGGTGACATCGTCCAGGCGGCGGCCAGCGCGAAAGACGCCAAGAATGGCATCAACATCGCCTACTCGATCCCGAAAGAGGGCACGACGCTGTGGTTCGACATGGTGGTCATGCCCAAAAACGCGCCGCATGAAAAAAACGCTTACGCGTACATGAACTACCTGCTTGACCCCAAAGTGGTGGCCAACATCAGCAACAGCATTCATTACGCCAATCCCAATGCGGCGGCTGATCAGTACCTCAACGCGGACGTGAAGCAGGATCCGGCCATCTACCCGCCCAAAGACGTGATGCAGCGGTTGTTCACCGTGGAAGAGTTGCCGGCGGCGATTGCGCGGTTGTCGACGCGGTTGTGGACGAAATTGAAAACCAATACCTGATGGCAACCACCCTGTGCAGGGGCGATGGCGCCAGCGCCTGCACGGAGTATGCGTCAGACACACTTCATGAAACTTGTCGGGGTTGATACTAAAAAGCCACTGCCTCCGGTAGAGTGTGCGCCGCCCGAGAGATGGATCCCGGGCTAACACCCATGGAGTTTGCAGTGAAATATCTGAGCAAAGTAGTCGCCGCCGCACTGTTCGGTGTGGTTCTGGCAGGTTGCACCGGCACCCCGATGAACACCAAGCAATATGACAGCAGTCAATACACCGTGATTGGCCACAGTGAAGCTACCGCCACCGGTCTGATGCTGTTCGGCGTAATCCCGATCCAACAGAACAACCGCTTCGTGCGCGCGCAGACTGCGGCCATCAAAGCCAAGGGCGGCGATGCCATGATCAATACCCAAGTTCAGGAAAACTGGTTCTGGGCATGGGTTCTGAGCGGCTACACCACCAAGATTTCCGGTGATGTGATCAAGCTGAAAACCGCGCAGTAAACCGCGGTTGAACGCAAAAGCCCGGCTGATCAGGCCGGGCTTTTTTATGGGCTGGGGGCGTCGATTCAGGCGACGCGGCGCTCGTTCAAACGATCCGCACCACCTTCGGCCACCCGGCGTTCCAGCAGACGATCCGAGCCACCTTCGGCCACGCGGCGTTCCAGCAAACGATCCGAGCCACCTTCGGCCACGCGGCGTTCCAGCAGACGATCCGAGCCACCTTCAGCCACGCGGCGTTCCAGCAGACGATCAGAACCACCTTCAGCCACACGGCGTTCCAGCAGACGATCCGAGCCACCTTCGGCCACGCGACGTTCCAGCAAACGATCAGGACCACCTTCAGCCAAACGGCTTTCCATCAACTTGTCCGAGCCGCCTTCAGCGACCAGGGTGTGAGCGGGCGTTGCTGCAAAAGCGTTAACTGCGAGAACCGAGAAAGCGATGCCGAGGATGGTTTGGCGTTTCATGATCGTGTGCTCCGGGGTGTATTGGGTGGGTATGGAGCGGATGTTACGCCGCGGAGTTTTTATGAGAACTTCATTGACGTGATGGTGACTATCGACGCCAGCGATGTGTGCCAGACCCCCTGTTCTAGAGATGTTCCGCGCGAATGCACAGCTCTCCGGTGGCGCGGGTCAGGGCCAGGTCGTGCAGTGCGTCATGGGTCAGACCCTGGCGAGCCTGGGCCAGCAAGGCCGGGCAATTCGGGGCGCGGCGGAACGGCGCGAAGTCGGCGTACTGGCGCAGCAGGCGGGTCTGCAACTCGTCCAGGCGCGGACGAATTTGCCTGGCCAGATCTGGACGCGGAGTGTCCGGCGCCACACCGGCCGTTTGCCATTGTGCGAGCAATCCATACTGCACCAATTTGTTGGCCTCCATTTGCGCCGCAATCAACTGCGCAACGTCTTCGGGGTCGAGCTGGTGTTCGGTCGCCAAGGTGCGGGCATTGGCGATGACCTGAGCTTCGCGCGGGCTGTCCTGAATCGGCTTGCCGCTGTCCCATTTGGTCAGCGCTACCAGATCGCCGATGTTCAGGCGTTCGTTCAATGTCGCCAGCAAGGGGCGCAACGCTTCGGCGGGAGCGGGGGCTTCGGCGGCACCAGCGATGTGGCTGAAAACAACCAGCACGGAACAGGTCAGAGCATTTCGCAGAAGAGGCATGGCAAGGCGCGATCCAATGATAAGAGTGCCGCCATTTAAGCCTTGCGCCGAGGTCATGTCGACTGACTTTAACCCGCGCATCTAGCGTAATATCCATCGCATCTCCCACCCCGAGACGGATCCTCAATGCAAACCCCTGCCACCACCAAACCCCTCTGGCAAACCTACCTGCTGTTCCTCGCGCCGATGGTGCTGTCGAACTTCCTGCAATCGATGTCGGGCACGATCAACAGCATCTACATCGGGCAGATGCTCGGCACTCAGGCGTTGGCGGCGGTGTCGGGGATGTTTCCGATCATCTTTTTCTTCATCGCGCTGGTGATCGGTCTGGGCGCGGGGGCCGGGGTGTTGATCGGTCAGGCGTGGGGCGCACGTGAGGCGCACATGGTGAAGGCGATCGCCGGGGCAACGCTGTTGCTGGGGGTGTTGATCGGCTTGCTCGCGGCGGTGCTGGGCAGTGTGTTTGCGCGGCAGGCGTTGCAGGGGCTGGGGACGCCTGCGGATGTGCTGGATGATGCGGTGGCGTATGCGCACGTGATGATGTGGATTCTGCCGTCGATGCTGGTGTTTGTGCTGTTCACGCAGTTGCTGCGCGGGGTCAGTGACACCGTGTCACCACTGTTGGCGCTGATCGTGTCGACCTCGGTCGGGCTGGCGCTGACCCCGGCGTTGATTCGTGGCTGGTTCGGTTTGCCCCAATTGGGGATCCAGAGCGCCGCCTTCGCCGGTCTGGCCGGTAACCTGTCGGCGATGGCGTGGCTGGCCTGGCGGCTGATTCGCAAGAACCACCCGCTGGCCCCAGACCGCGAGTTCTTCGCGGCACTGCGGCTGGACGGAGCGATTCTGGGCAAGGTGCTGCGCATCGGCCTGCCGACCGGGGTGCAGATGATTGTGCTGTCGCTGTCGGAGCTGGTGATCCTGGCGCTGGTGAATCAGCACGGTTCCCAGGCGACGGCGGCGTATGGCGCGGTCACGCAGATCGTCAACTACGTTCAGTTTCCGGCGCTGTCGATTGCGATCACCGCGTCGATCCTCGGCGCGCAGGCCATCGGTGCCGGGCAACTGCAGCGCATGGGGCCGATCCTGCGCACCGGGCTGCTGATCAACGTGTGCCTGACCGGTGGCTTGATCGTGCTCGGTTACCTGTTGTCGCACTGGCTGCTGGGGTTGTTCCTGACCGAAGATTCGACCCGGGTGATGGCCGAACATTTGCTGCACATCATGCTCTGGAGCCTGCTGGTGTTTGGCTTCCAAGCGATCATCGGCGGGATCATGCGTGCCAGTGGCACGGTGCTGGTGCCGGTGGCCATTGCGATTATCTGTGTGGTTGGCGTGCAGTTACCGGCGGCTTACTGGCTGGATGGGCAGTACGGTTTGCAGGGGGTGTGGATGGCGTTTCCGGTGGCGTATCTGGGCATGCTGGTGTTGCAGACGCTGTATTACAAACTGGTCTGGCAGCATCAGAAGATCGAGCGGCTGGTCTGAGCCCGAACCAAACCGGCAGACAAATGACATGGCGCATCCGCGGGTTGTTTGCTTAAGTCAGTCGAGGCCTCGAAGGTTTGGCCTGTCCGGAGAATCCCATGCGTGCCCGATTCACCGCTGTGGCCCTGTTTGCCTGCCTGTGTGCCACGAGCGCAGCGCAGGCCGCTGAATACAACCGTGTCAACACCACCGCCAGCCAGATCAGTTTCACTTACAACCAGATGGGCTCGCTGATGTACGGCACCTTCGGCAAGTTCGACGCGACACTGCAGTTCGACAGCGACAACCTCGCCGGCGCCCACACCACATTGCACATCGACCTCAACAGCATCGACGCCGGCAGCACCGACGCCAACACCGAACTGGTGAAACCGGCGTGGTTCGATACGCAGCGCTTTCCCGTGGCGGTGTTCGAGTCCAGCCGTTTTACCCGGGTCACGGGCAATCATTATCTGATTGCCGGCCAGCTCACCCTCAAGGGCATCACCCGCGAGGTGCAGGTGCCGGTCGAGTTTAAACCGGACAGTTCGATCGGCATTTTCGACGGTGAACTGGTGCTCAAGCGTGACCAGTTCGGACTCGGGGCGGGGGAGTGGGCGGACACTGTGGTGTCCAACGACATCGCGATCAAGTTCAAGGTGGTGGCGCCACAGCAGTGACGCCACCGCTGGCGATCAATACGCGCGCCAGTGTCCCGGCGCCCAGCGCCACTCACGCCCATCCCAGCGATAGTGACCGGCGGCCCAGTGATAACCGGGTGCTGGCATGACCGGCACGACTTCCACCGGCGGCGGTGGCCGATGCGGACGAACCGGCTCGACGATGCAGCCGGACAAGGAGATCGCGACCAGAGAGGCAACGAGCAGGGTTTTCAGGTTTCGCGACATGGCGGTCTTCCCGGTAGATGAGTTGTTGTTGCCGAGCGGGTTCAACGGGCCCAGTGGCCTTCGACCCAGTACCAGTTAGGCCCGCGCGCCTGCCAATGGCCTGGTCGCCAGTGCGCGCCATACCTCACCGGTTGCCAATGACCGGGCATCCAGACGTAGCCGCGTCCTTCCCAGCGCCAATGGCCCTGATCCCAGACATAACCGGGGCGCGGGCCGGGCATCACTTCCATGCGCATCGGCGGCGGTGCCTGCTGAATGTAAACCGGGGGTTGTGCAAACACCGGGGTGCTGGCCAGCGCTGCCAGGGTCAGCGGCACCAGCAACAAGGCTTGCCGCCATTTGAACAGAGAACGCAAAACGTTCATGTGAACTCCTCAAGGCCTGCGTTAAAAAAGTGAACGCAGCTGAAGAATTGGACGCTAAATCGGCGAAAGATCCGAGCCTTGGCAGATGAAATTTTCTTCAGGTCAACCGTCAGCTTGCTTCGGTATTTCCTGCGACGGTGGCAGGCGTCGGGACACGGTATGATGTCGCGGTTTTCCGCCGGAGTTCAGTTGTCATGCCACGCATCACCCACTACAAATCCCCATGCCCCGAAAGCGTCAACAGCCAGATTCTGCAACTGGTGGTCGACAATCTGACCGACATCAGCGCGGTCGGTCTCGGCCCGAGCAATCTGCTGTACAACGTCTATCAGTACGCGGTCGGCTATGAGGTGCATCTGTATCTGGAAGCGTTGAATGGTGACAAGGGCACTGAGGTGGAGTTACTGGTGGCGACGGCCGAGGATGATCCGGAGCGGGTCACCGGTTTCCTTTTGTACCTGCCGGTGCAGGGCGATTGGGAAGCGTGCAGCGTCGCCTACATGGCGGTGCGCGAAGGCTATCGGCGCCAGGGCGTGGCGCGGGCGATGATCGGCGAGATGGTGACGCGTTATCCGCATGCCGAACTGACCTGCAGCGTCGGCAAGGTGCCGTACTTCGAGGCGCTGGGTTTCGAAGTGATCGGCGCTCGGGAAACTCAGGTGCTGATGAGCACCCGGCATTACCGCAGCAATGGCCTGCGCGGTTTCATCGACACCACGCCCATCTACCGCTCGCTGGAAGTGCAGCAGATCCACACCTACCTGCTACAGAAAAACGGCAAGCGCGCCATGCTCGACGCCGAGAAGCAGCGTGACCGGCATCTGGATCAGACCACCCGCCACGTCGAAGAATTTGTCCGCCAGCGCCTGACGCTGCACTGAGTCAGACGCAAAAAACAGACAAAAAAAGAGCCTCGAAGCTCTTTGATGGGGAGAAGTAGAGCCCACGAGGCTCAAGTTGCGCATGAACAAGGAGACGGGCTTGATTGGGGGTTCAGAACACCCGTTCCCTACGCAGGCGCTCAGGAGTGAAGCGCCTGCGTACCCTCATCATGGGAACGTGCCGGCTTTGACTCAAGTACCGCTAGTCGCACGGGCGGCGGCCCGTTCCACCATCGCAACGATGGTGGCGAACAATTCGTTCTTCGCTTGCTCTGCACTGATTTCTGCGCTCGCGGCAGCATTCGACAGGGCTTCGGCGGCACCGAGCATGGCGCGCAAAGCGGCCTGAGTGATTTCGCCGCCAGCAGCAAGCGGTTGTAGCACGCTACGACATTTTTCGATGAAGATCGCCTCGTAATCGCGTTTGATTTTCTCCAGCTCCGGCGTGCTGCCCAGCGCGGCAATCACCCCCGGGATCTCGTTTCCCTGCAATAACACGCAATCGACGTACGCCGTGGCGATCACTGTCGCGGTGGCGGTCAGTGTCGGCGGACATTGGTCGATGGCAGCGTCCATCACCGCGGTCTGGCGCGTATCGAAGTCCCGGTAAAGCGCCGCAAGCAGGCCCGAGCGGGTAGTGAAGTGATCGTAGACCACCGGTTTGGTCACGCCAGCCTTTTCCGCCAGATAGCCCAGGGTCAGAGCATCGGTGCCCTCGGCGCGGATGATCTGCCAGGCGACATCGAGCAATTGACGATTGCGATCTTCCCGCGACAAGCGTCGGCGCGGTTGGGCAGGGGAATCGGCCTCGGAGATTTCTGTGGTTGACATCGCTTATATACCAAACGTAACTTACTGTTCGTAACTTACCAAGAGTATATAGCCCTTGGTCTGCGCAAACTTACAGGAGAATTCCCATGCATGCATTGATTGTTGTGGCGCATCACGAGCCGCGTTCGCTGACCCACGGCGTAGCGACGCAGATTGCTGAGGGCCTGACCCGCGCCGATTCGACCAATACCAGTGAAATTGCCGATTTGTACGCGGAAGGTTTCCAGCCGGTTTTCGGCGCGGCGGATTTCGCCGTGCATCACCGTGAGGCGCAGCCGCCAGCCGACGTGCTGGCTGAACAGGCGCGGATTGATCGTGCCGATGCGCTGGTGCTGGTGTTCCCGGTCTACTGGTGGTCGATGCCGGCGCTGCTCAAGGGCTGGATCGATCGGGTGTTCAGCAACGGCTGGGCGTTTGATTTCGCTGGCGACCTCCAGCATGTGAAGAAGCTGCAGCGCCTGCGCGTGCATCTGGTCGGGCTTGCGGGAGCCGATGAACGCGCCTACGAACGTCACGGTTATGGCCCGGCGATGAAGGCGCAGATCGAACACGGGATTTTCGATTACAGCGGGGCGACGGTGGTGAGTTCGACGCTGATGGTGGAGTCGGAGGTGCGTGATCCGCAGGAGCATCTGCAAACGGCGCGACATATCGGCGCCCAGATGTTCACCTGAGCCGCACCTCCTGTAGGAGCTGCCGAAGGCTGCGATCTTTTGATCTTGTTTTTAGAAAATCAAAAGATCGCAGCGTGCCGCAGCTCCTACAGGTGTTGTCAGCGTGATCCGGGCCAGCCGGCTCTGGCGAGGGCAGCGAGCAGCGTTTCCTTATCGAGCCCCGGCACCGCATGTCCGTTGCCCTCAGTGCTCTCGCTGGCGAGCAGAGCATTGATGATCGCTTCTTCGACCGCCTCGGTAGCCGCGAGGAACAGTTCGCTGATGTGGTCGTTGTTGACCATGCGCAAGCCGTCACAGGTTGGCGCGCCTTTGCCCTCGTAAGCGGCGGGTGGCACCTGCTCGTTGCCGGTGGCAAAGGCAATGAAAATGTCGCCGCTGTGGTCTTCGTTACCGCCGCCGCTGCGCGCCAGACCGAGGCTGGCGCGTTGCGCGAGACGCGTGCATTGATGCGGCAGCAGCGGTGCGTCGGTGGCCAGGCAGACCACGATCGAACCCATGCCCGGATGCGGCAGCGAAGCACGCAGGAACGGCGAATCCACCTGCTCCATGTAGCGGCCCACCGGATAACCGTCGACCCGCAACTCGCTGCGAATGCCGTGGTTGGCCTGCACGATCGCGCCCACCGTCCAGCCGCCCTGAGCGCTGCTCAACCGGCGTGACGCGCTACCGATGCCGCCCTTGAATTCATGGCAGATCATGCCGCTGCCGCCACCGACGGCGCCTTCTTCGACGGCGCCGTCGTGCGCTGAATCCAGCGCCTCGGCAACATGCTCGGGCTTGACGTGAAAACCATTGATGTCATTGAGCAAGCCATCGAAGGTCTCCAGCACCACCGGCATGTTCCAGTAAAGGCGTCCGTCGTCCGGCTGTTGCTGGCGATCCAGCGCAATCAACGCATCGCGCACCACGCCGAGGCTGTGGGTGTTGGTGAAGGCGATGGGACTGGTCAGCAGCCCGGCCTCGCGAATCCACTCAAGACCGGTGGCATCACCATTGCCGTTGAGCACATGTACCCCGGCGAAGCACGGCTGCTGGTTGGTCGAGCCGCGACGCGGCTCGATCACGGTAACGCCGGTGCAGATGTCACGCCCGGCCGCGCTGCGGCCACGCACGTTGCTGTGGCCGACGCGTACGCCGGGGACGTCGGTGATGGCGTTGAGTGGGCCGGGTTGCAGTTGGCCGATACGGATATTGAGGTCACGGGCACGGGGTTTCATGGATTGTCTCTCTATAACAAGGCAGAAATGAATGAGCGGGGCTGAACACAAAACCCTGTGGGAGCGTGGCTTGCCCGCGAAGGCGTCCGTCCAGCCAATGCATGTGTCGCCTGACACACCGTCATCGCGGGCAAGCCACGCTCCCACAGGTTTTGTGTTGTTTGCAGATGGGGTTACTGGCCGTTCTTGACCTTGCTCCACACCCGCGTGCGCACGCGTTCGGTGGCTTTGGGCAGCGGTTCCAGGGTGTACAAGGTGGCCATCGCCGCCGCGGACGGATACACCGCCGGGTTTTCGCGAGTGGCCGCAGCCACCAGTGGCGTCGCGGCGCGGTTGCCGTTGGGGTACGACAGGTGATCACTGACCGGCGCGATCACTTCCGGGCGCAGCAGGTAGTCGATGAACGCCAGACCCTGAGCGCGGTTCGGCGCGTCCTTGAGCAGCACCAGCGTGTCGAACCACACCGGCGCGCCTTCCTTGGGCAGGCTGTAGGCGATCTTCACGCCGTTGTGCGCCTGCTCGGCGTTGGTCTTGGCTTCGAGCATCGCCCCGGACCAGCCCACCGCCACACAAATGTTGCCGTTGGACAGGTCACTGATGAATTTCGACGAGTTGAAGTAGGCGATGTGCGGGCGCAATTTGAGCAGCAGCGCTTCGGCTTTCTGGTAGTCCTCGGGGTTGGTGCTGTTGGGCGGCAGCCCGAGGTAGTGCAGGGCCACCGGGAGCATTTCCGATGGCGAGTCGAGCATCGCCACTCCGCACTGGCCGAGCTTGGCGAGGTTCTCTTCCTTGAACACCAGATCCCACGAATCCAGCGGCGCCTTGTCGCCGAGTGCGGCGCGCACTTTGTCGACGTTGTAGCCGATACCGTTGGTGCCCCACAGATACGGCACGGCGTATTGATTGCCGGGGTCGTTGTTGGCCAGTTTGCTCAGCAGATCGCTGTCCAGATTCTTCCAGCCCGGCAATTGATCGCGCGGCAGCGGGGCGAGGGCGCCGGCCTTGATCAGCGTCGGCAGGCTGAAGTTGCTCGCCACCACCACGTCGTAACCGCTGCGGCTGGTCAGCAGTTTGCCTTCGAGCACTTCGGCGCTGTCGAAGGTGTCGTAAACCGGCTGAATACCGCTGTCGCGCTTGAAGTCAGCCAGGGTCGTGGGGCCGATGTAGTCGTACCAGTTGTAGACGTGCACGCTCGGCGCGTCGGCAGCATTGGCGGCACAGATGCCGCCGATACAGGCGAGCAGGCCTAGGTTGATGCCCAAGTTGATATAGCCACGACGACAACGCATGATGCGGCACTCCTGGCCTGCGGCAGGCCGGTGATGATCGGGAGTGCTCAGGCTATCGGGCCGGGCACGCCTGACCCATTCCCATCATGGGTTACTCAAAAGGGGTAGTGCGTGGACGCGTTGTTGCAGGAGTTGCCGGTGCATCAAAGCCTGGCGCGGGTGTTTGCCGCCGTCGGCCAGGATGGTTTCTGGCGCGCGCTGGTCGACACGCTGCGGTTGCTGGTGCCGCTGGACAACGCGCTGGTGGCGCTGATGAAGTCGGGTCAGGCACCGCGATTGCTGATCGACTTCGACAGCAAGGGCCGCGCCGACGAGCAGGAAGAACTGGCCAGTTACAGCGCCGGGATGTACCTGCTCGATCCGTTCTACCAAACCGCTTCGACCGGCATCGCCGACGGTCTGCACAGCCTGGCCTCGGTGGCGCCGGACCAGTTTCTGCACAGCGAGTATTACCAGAGCTATTTTCGCTCGGTGGTCGGTGAGGACGAGTTGCAGTTCATGATCAACATCGAGGGCGGGGTGCTTGGCCTGTCACTCGGACGCTCGACGACTTTCGATCTGAGCGAGCAGGGCCGTCTGCTGTGTGTGCGCGACTGGGTGCTGGCGGCGATGCGCCGACACGTGCAGCTGTTGCCGCCGCAAGGGACGGGCGCCGAGCCGGTGGCGGGGGATCTGGCGACGCTGCTCGATCGCTTCGATGCGCGCCTGACCGCCCGTGAAGTCGACACTGCGCGGCTGATTCTGCAGGGCTTCTCCAGCAAGGCCATCGCCCAGCAGATGGGCATATCGCCGGAGACGGTGAAGGTGCATCGGCGCAATCTTTATCACAAGCTCAATGTGAACGGGCATGGCGAGTTGTTTGCGCTGGTGCTCCGTCCACCCACCTCCTGAACCACCACAACCCCTCCTGTAGGAGTGAGCCTGCTCGCGATAGCGGTGGATCAGTCAACATTTTCATCAACTGATCCACCGCTATCGCGAGCAGGCTCACTCCTACAGGGGATTTGCGCTGTGTCAGTCGAGGCGTTTGAAGACCAGGGCTTTGAGCCCGCTCTGCGGATCAATATCCGGAAACTCCGGCGGATTCTCCAGCCGCTGCTCAAAGCGCAGACTCGGCGCTTCCTGGGTCACGCCATCGATCAAAAAGTCCGAACCAAACGACGGATCATTCATGCACGCCAGCACCGTGCCGTGCGCCGTGAGCAATTCCGGCAAACGCCGCAGCACGCGCTGGTAGTCCTTGGTCAGCAGGAAACTGCCTTTCTGGAACGACGGCGGGTCGATGATCACCAGGTCGTACGGGCCGCTGTTGATCACTTTGCCCCATGACTTGAACAGGTCGTGGCCGAGGAAACTCACCTTGCTCAGGTCATGCCCGTTCAACCGGTGATTGTCGCGACCACGGCTCAGCGCGGCGCGGGACATGTCGAGGTTGACCACATGGCTGGCGCCGCCTTCGATGGCTGCCACGGAAAACCCACAGGTGTAGGCGAACAGGTTCAGTACGCGCTTGCCAGCCGCCTGCTCACGCACCCAGTTGCGCCCGTAGCGCATGTCGAGAAACAGCCCGGCGTTCTGCTTGCGGCCCAGATCGACGCGGTACTGCAAGCCGCCCTCGACGATGCTCATCTCGTCGATTTCATCTCCCAGCAACCATTCGGCGGTGCTTTGCGGCAAATACCGATGTTGCACCAGCAGGGTGTGGGCGCCGGACTGTTGCCATTCGGCCGAGGTGCTGAGGTCGAGCAGCAATTGCTTGAGCGCTTCGAGCTGTTCCGGCGCGGGCTCCTTGAACAGCGAGACCAGCACCACGCCTTGCAGCCAGTCCACCGTCACTTGCTCCAGCCCCGGCCAGCAGCGCCCGCGCCCATGGAACAGGCGACGGGTTTCGCTCGGTGCGGCCGCCAGTGCAGGCAGCAGATGGGCGCGGAGGGTGGCGAGGGCTTCAGGGTTCATCAGTCACGGTCGGCAAGCAAAAGGGCCGGCATTTTAACCACAAAAACCGCCTGGCGGACGCCCGTCGCCAACGGCGGATAACGCCTGTTAAGAAAAGACCTGTATCAAAAATGAATTTATGCAGGGCGCGCCGCTCATACCAGATAAGCAGCGGAAACAAGCCGCTAAATCGTTAATGCAATTCAGGGAGTGCCAGTTCATGAGTCCAACACCGACGGCGAGCGCGCACCTTCCTGACGGGTTGATTCTGGTGGTTGAGGATGACCCGTTGATTCTGGAGTTTCTCTGCGAAATTCTTCAGGAGGAAGGTTTCAAGGTCGAGCCGCAAACCAGCGCGGATGCAGCCAAGCTGTATCTGGAAAAGCACGCGCCCGAAGTGGCGCTGCTGCTCACCGATATCACCATGCCCGGTGAAATCAACGGGGCGGGGCTGGCCAATCTGGTCGGCGAGCGCTGGCCGGACAAACCGGTGATGGTCATGTCCGGTTATGAAACCCCCGAGACTTCCGGGGTCAAGCATCCGGTGGCGTTCATCAAAAAGCCCTGGGCCATCGGCCAGTTGCTCGACTGTGTCGACAGCGCGTTCAAGTCCAAGGCGCCGCGTCTGCATTGACGCGGCGGGTCGAATCGCCGGGCAAAAATGCTACATTGCCCGGCCAATCCGCCCAGTCTTGTCAAAGGATGCGACCTTTTGTCTGCTCACGATAACGTCTTCGATCGCGCGTTCGGCGCGTTCCTGTTCGACATGGACGGCACCGTCCTCAATTCCATCGCTGCTGCCGAGCGAGTCTGGGCAGCGTGGGCTGAGCGCCACGGGGTTGATGTCGAGACTTTCCTGCCGACCATTCACGGTGCCCGCGCCATCGATACCGTCCGCCGGCTGAACCTGCCGGGTGTCGACGCCGAGGCGCAAGCCGCGTTCATCGCGCAGGCAGAAATCGACGATGTCGACGGCATTGTGCCGATTCCCGGAGCAGTGGTGTTTCTCGATGCCTTGCCAAGGGACCGCTGGGCGATGGTGACCTCGGCACCACGGGATCTGGCCTTGCGGCGAATGGCGGCGGCGGGGATTCCCGAGCCTGCGGTGATGATCACGGCTGAGGATGTGACGGCCGGCAAGCCGGATCCGGCCGGTTATCGTCTGGCGGCGAAACGCCTCGGGCTTGAGCCAACTGATTGCCTGGTTTTCGAAGACGCCACCGTCGGTATTCAGGCCGCTGAAGCTGCCGGGGCGGCACTGATGATCGTCACCACAACGCACCAGCATCCGCTCGAAACCCGCCACGCGACCCTCGACAGTTATGAGCCGCTGAGCATCGCTGTCGACAGCGACGGTCAATTACACCTGCAAATAACCTGACACAACACAGTCCCCTGTGGGAGCGGGCTTGCTCGCGAAAGCGCTCGGTCAGTTGCAAGTGATGTCGACTGATCCTGCGCCTTCGCGAGCAAGCCCGCTCCCACACTGGATCGATGTCGCAGCCAGCCTGTTTGCGATAGCGTCAGTAAACCCCCGGCAACAACCGCCAGCTACGCGCGCAGTAAGCCTCATACTCAGCGCCAAATTGCCCGCGCAGCAGCGCCTCTTCCGAGTGGATGCGGGCGATCAGCGGGATCAACGTCAGCGCCGCCAGAATCAACCCGACGCTGGAGCGAAACGCCAGCGCCCAACCCACGGCGTTGACCACCAGACCCAGATAGCTTGGATTGCGCAGGCGCGTGTAAATGCCGTCAGTGACCAACCGATGCCCCGGCTGAATCGCCACCAACCCGCTGAACCGCCGCCCCAGCACAAACACCGGCCACAGCCGCAGCGCACCACCGACGATAAACAGTAACGCGCCGAGCCAGCGCACGCCTTCAGCGCCGAAGGTCCAGAAGTCGATGCGGTCGCAGTACGCCGGGAGAAATCCGCTGACCAGCCCAATCACCCCGAACGCTGGAAGCACCCAGCGATTGGCCCGATCCTCGCGCTCGCCAGAACTCATATTCACAGCGGTAAACAGTGACGCCACCACCATCAGCACCGTGGCCAGCGCCACCAGCACCAGCGCCCCATGCGCAAAGAACACCGCCGGCCCGCCGATGCCCCACACCGCCAGCGCCAGGTAGGCAAGGGTGGCCAGCACCGTGACCACGATCATTTGCACAGACATCTTCATGGGCACCTCACGTCGATAGCTGATCACCTGAGTGTAGATCGCCACCGACTCCCCGTAGGCCTTCGCCTGCTCGCGATGGCGTTAGGTCAGCTGACATCAATGTTGAATGTACCGACCCCTTCGTGAGCAAGCCCACTCCCACCCTGGATCGCGGCCAGCCGAAAATCCCTGATCCACCGGCAATCCCCAGTGGGAGCGGGCTTGCTCGCGAATGCGGACTGTCAGCCGGCAGTGATGCTGGATCTGCCAACGCTATCGCCCGCAGGCTGGCTGCCACAGGGGAGTGTGTGTGGGTCGTAGGGGACCGGGTCGGTCAGGACCTTGCGAAAGGTCTCCACCAACGGCCGCAAATTGATCCGGTGCCACGCCGCCCACAGCGGTGTGGTGAATGCCAGCCATGGCACTTCCCGCAGTGTTACGCCGGGCGGGGCGTTGTGGCTGAGGCCTTTCTGGATCATCGCGATCCCCAGCCCGGACGCCACCAGTCCCAGCGCGGTGAACGGCTCGGTAGCCTGCATGCGCACATCCGGAGTGAACCCGGCGCGGATGCAGGCACTCACAAACTCATTGTTCGCGCCCTGACGCGATTGCACGCCGATCCATTCCTGATCGGCCAGATCTTCCGGGCGTAGCGCGGTGTGTCGGGCTAGCGGGTGCTGTTCCGGCAAAGCCAGCAGCATCGGATCGTCGAGCACCTGAAAACCCAGCAGATCCGGGTCGTCGTCGCTCGGCGGCTCGCTCACCAAGGCGATATCGAGGCTCCGCTGACGCAGGCCTTCAAGTTGTTCGGTGGAGCTCAGGTTGTACAGCGCGACATGCACATTCGGCCGATCGACCCGCAACACCCGCAGGGCATTGGGCAGCACCCCGGCGTGCATGGCGTTCTCGCTATAGCCGATGCACAACCCGCCTTCTTCGCCCCGGCCCAGGCGTTTGCCAAGGGACTCCAGGCGACTGGCGTGGGTCAGCAGGGCGCGGGTCTCGGCGAGAAAGGTCTGGCCATCGCGGGTCAGACGGATGCGCTGCTGGCTGCGCTCGAACAGGGTCAGGCCCAGGCGTTCTTCGAGCTGGGCAATCTGCCGGCTCAGCGGCGACTGGGAAATATGCAGCCGTTCGGCAGCGCGGCCGACGTGTTCTTCTTCGGCGACGGCAACGAAGTAGCGCAACTGGCGGATGTCGATCATGTCAGACCTATAGGGACTCAAGTGCTGCGCATTATGTCTTGGACGGTCTCGGCGTCGCAATCTACGATCTGCTCAACGGTCACACCGACCCAGACACCTGTGAGGTCAATTCAATGAGCTTGAAAGACAAACTGCCCGGCCAGCTCGGCTTCGGCACCGCACCGCTGGGCAACATGTTCCGCGCCATCCCGGAAGACGAAGCGCAAGCCACCGTGCATGCCGCGTGGGATGCCGGCGTGCGCTACTTCGACACCGCGCCGTTCTACGGCTCGGGCCTGTCGGAAATCCGCCTGGGTGAGGCGCTTAAACAGTACCGGCGCGATGACTATGTGCTCAGCACCAAGGTCGGCCGAGTGATTCTCGATGAAGTGGAAGATGCAGCCGCTCGCGATCTGGGCGAAAAAAGCGGCGTGTTCGAACACGGTCGCCCGAACAGGATCGTCAACGACTACAGCGCTGACGCCACGCTGCGCTCGATCGAAGACAGCCTCAAGCGCTTGCAGACCGATCGCCTCGACATCGTCTGGGTCCATGACATCGCCCAGGACTTCTATGGCGATCAATGGCTGGAATACTTCAATCAGGCCCGCACCGGCGCGTTCAAAGTGCTGACCCGACTGCGCGAAGAAGGCGTGATCAAGGGCTGGGGCCTGGGTGTGAACAAGGTCGAGCCGTGCGAACTGACGCTCGACCTGACGGAAGCGCAACCCGATGGCTTCCTGCTTGCCGGGCGCTACACCTTGCTCGATCACGAACGAGCGCTACAACGTCTGATGGATTCGGCACGGGCGCAGAACGTCGAGATCGTGGTCGGCGGCCCTTACAGCTCGGGGATCCTGGCCGGCGGCGCGCACTTCGAATACCAGAAGGCCAGCGCGCAGGTCATCGCCAAAGTCGAGCAGATCAAACGTATCGCCGCTACTTTTAACGTCGATGTAAAAGCGGCAGCCCTGCAGTTCTCGCTGGCCAATCCCGCCGTTGCTGCGGTGATTCCGGGTGCGAGCAAACCGGGGCGCATTGCCGAAGATGTCGCGGCATTGTCGGCGCTGATTCCCGCCGGTTTCTGGCAGGCCATGCGTGACGCAAAACTGGTGTCCGAACGTGCACCGTTGCCAATCGATGAGGTGAAAGCATGAAAATAGATCTGAGTGGAAAACTGGCGATCGTCAGCGGCAGCACCGCCGGTATTGGTCTGGGCATCAGTCAGTCGCTGGCCGAAGCCGGCGCCACGGTGGTGGTGATCGGACGCGAAACGGCCAAGGTCGATCAGGCGCTGGCGAGCATTCGGCAGAAGGTGCCTGGTGCGCAACTGCGTGGTCTGACAGCCGATCTGGGTACCGCCGAGGGCGCGGAAAAATTGTTCGCCGCCGAACCCCGTGCGGACATCCTGGTGAACAACCTCGGGATCTTCGACGCGGTGGATTTCTTCGACACGCCGGACAGCGAGTGGACGCGCTTCTACGAGGTCAACGTGATTTCCGGTGTGCGCCTGTCGCGGCATTACGTGCCGGCAATGGTCGAGCAGGGCTGGGGCCGGGTGATCTTCCTGTCTTCGGAATCCGGCGTGGCAACCCCGGCCGACATGCTCAACTATGGCGTGACCAAAAGCGCCAATCTCGCGGTGTCCCATGGCCTGGCCAAACGTCTGGCTGGCACTGGCGTGACGGTCAATGCGATCCTGCCGGGGCCGACCTTCACTGATGGCCTGGAAAACATGCTCAAGGACGCCGCTGCCGAGTCCGGTCGCAGCCTGCGCGATGAGGCCGATGCTTTTGTGCGCAAGGCGCGTCCGACCTCGATCATCCAGCGCGTGGCCGATGTCGCAGAAGTCGCGCATCTGGTCACTTACATCGCTTCGCCGCTGTCCTCGGCCACCACGGGCGCGGCCCTGCGGGTCGATGGCGGCGTCGTCGACAGCATGGCGATCTGAACCCGAACTCATCTGGAGAAACCTTTATTTATGGCAACTGCATCAGCAACGATCGACATCCCGGCCTCGGCCGATCAGGTCTGGCAATTGATTGGCGGCTTCAACACGCTGCCGGACTGGCTGCCGTTCATTCCCAAGAGTGAGCTGAGTGAAGGCGGGCGCGTGCGCACCCTGCAAACCGCTGATGGCGGCGTGGTGATCGAGCGTCTGCAAGCGTTCGATAACGGCGCAAAGACCTACAGTTATTCGATCGAACAGGCGCCGTTTCCGGCGACTGATTACCTGGCGACGATCAAGGTCGAAGCCCAGGGGCAGGGCGCCCGGGTGACGTGGTCGGGACGCTTCAACGCCAAAGGCGTGAGCGAGGAAGAAGTGGTGGCGCTGTTCAACGGTATCTATCAGGGTGGCCTTCAAGCGCTGCGGGCCAATTATCCGGCCTGATCTGACAGAGATCTGAATGTGGGAGCGGGGCTTGCTCGCGATAGCGCAGGGTCATCCAATAACGATGTCGACTGACCCGACGCCTTCGCGAGCAAGCCCGCTCCCACAGAGGGATTGTGTTCTGGCAGCGGATTGTAGGAGTGAGCCTGCTCGCGATAGCGGTGAGTCATACAACAAATATGTTGGCTGATTCACTGGCATCGCGAGCAGGCTCACTCCTACATTGCATCGCGGTGAATTTCAGGACTGCGAGATCAAACTCTGCCGACAATCCAGCACCAGCTTCGCGCCCCCCAGCTCACTGCTGCCGACCTCAAGACTGAAGCCATGCAGGCTGACAATCGCCGCCACAATCGACAAACCAAGGCCAAAACCACTCTGCGGTTGCCCACCCTCGGCCCGATAGAAACGCTGAAACACCGCCTCACGCTCGGCCTCGGGAATCCCCGGCCCGGAATCGTGGACCTCGATTCGCGTATGCCCGCCATCATTCACGCCACGCAAAATCACCGTGCCGCCCGCCGGGGTGAACTTGATCGAGTTGCTCAGCAGATTCGCCAGCGCCTCGAACAGCAACGCCCGGTCGCCATTCAACGGTGGCAGGGTTTCCGGCATGTTCAGCACGAACAGCAGTTCGCCTTCCTCGGCCAGTGGCAGGTAGAACTCATGCAGTTCTTCGAGCAATTGCACCGGATCGAGCTCGACAAATCCTGAGCGCCGTTGACGGTCTTCCAGCTCGGAAATCCGCAGCAATCCGCGAAACCGCGCCATCAGCGTATCCGCCTCGGCCAGCACCAGATCCAGTTGCGCCGCCTCCTGAGAACCTTCACCGGCCTGTTGCTGCATCCGATACAACTGCGCGCGCAAACGCGTCAGCGGGGTGCGCAAGTCGTGGGCGATGTTGTCGCACACGCCTTTGACTTCATGCATCAGCCGCTCGATGCGATCGAGCATGGCGTTGACGATGGCGGCGAGCATGTCCAGTTCGTCGCGGCGATTGGACAGCGGCAAGCGGTGAGTCAGGTCGCCGGCCACAATCGCCTGGGCGCTGTCCTGAATCGCCCGAATCCGCCGCATCGGACGACGGCGCAGCAGATGCCAACCGGCAATCCCCGGCAGGATCGTCAGCGACACACCCCAGAACAACGCGTGCAGAATGATCCGCGTCACGGCGAACAACGAACCGTTATCGCGCAACAACACCAGCCAGCGACCGTCGCGGGTCTGGGTTGCCACCGCGTCGCAGCTGTCGGCGGGCAGGGTCGGGTCGTCGGAATCGGCGCAGTCATCCAGGGTGTGGATCTTGCCATCCAGCGGCAGGCCTTCGGGCAACTGTTGCAAGGCACCGCCGAGGTACACGCCCTGGGCGTCGAACAGACCATAGGCGTCGATACCGCGGATGTCGAAGGTCATGCTCGCGGCGAGCGCTTCTTCCAGCTGCTCACCGCGAAAGTGCGAAAACAGATGCTGACGTTGCATCAGCGAATGCTTGGCGAGGTTGTCGAGGTAGCCGGAAACCTCGAAATACATGACCCCCATGAGGATCGCGCTCCATGCCACGAACAGCGAACTGTACAGCGCCAGCAAGCGGCTGCTGGAGGAACGCCAGCCGTCAGACGGGTTCGGCAATGACATAACCCGAGCCCCGTACCGTGCGAATCAGCGGGACATTGCCGGCCGCGTCGATCTTCTTGCGCAGACGACCGATGTGTACGTCGATCAGGTTGGTGCCCGGGTCGAAGTGATAACCCCAGACTTCTTCGAAAATCATCATCCGCGAGAGGATCTGGCCACTGTTGCGCATGAGGAATTCCAGCAGCTTGTACTCGGTCGGCAGCAGCGTCAGCACCTGCTCGGCGCGGCGCGCTTCGTGGCTGATCAAGTCCAGTTCGAGGTCGGCGACCTGCAATGTGGTGGCCTGAGTGGCGACGCTGTTCTGGCGGCGCAGCAGCACCTCTACGCGCGCGGCCATCTCGTCGGTGGCGAACGGTTTGGTCAGGTAGTCATCGCCGCCGGCGCGCAAGCCGCGCACACGTTCATCGACATCGGAGAGCGCGCTGATCATCAGAATCGGCGTGGCCACGCCCATGGTACGCAGCGTGGTAACGATGGCCAGGCCATCGAGTTCCGGCAGCATGCGGTCGAGGGTGATCAGGTCGTAGTTGCCGCTGACGGCACGGTCCAGGCCTTCGCGGCCATTGTCGACCCAATCCACTTCCAGGCCGTGGCTGCTGAGTTCGGCAACGATTTCACGGGCAGTCACGGCGTCGTCTTCGATGGTCAAAATACGAGTCATAGAGCAGGCCTTGATCGGTTCAAACGGAATGGCAGCATTTTGCCAAGTATTTTCCGTAACGCTTTAAATTAACTTTCATGTTTTAGCCGCCATTTGCCAAGGCTGCGGAATTATTTTCGGGAACATTGATATCATCTGGCCACAATTTCCAACAGGAGTGGTTCAGTGCGTACTTTTATTCGCCGTGGCTGGATGCCAACTACCGGTTTGTTGCTGGTGCTGCTGAGCACAGCAACCCTGGCCGCCAATACGCCGTGCTCCGGGAAGAAGGGCGGTATCGATCGCTGCGACGGCGATCTGTTCCTGTGCAATGACGGCTCCATCAGCGGCTCGAAGAAAAGCTGCGCCGCCCTGTTCGGAATCAAGGGCCAGGCACGTCCTCAGCAATTTTTGCAGAGTGACGATGGCTGCACCTGCGGTAGCGGCTCTTTCTGCACCGGCCCGCGTGGCGGAGTGTATTGCCTGACACCCAGCGGAAACAAAAGCTACAAGCGCAAATGACAGCCCTTTGTGCCAATGCATAAAACCCGCTGCTTTTAGCCTGTTATTGCAAATTGCATGGTCTTAGGAAGTTCATTCTTTTTAACTGATTGAAATCTAACGATTTATTTAAAGTTGGCAAATGGCACGGTCGCTGCAATTCCTCCGATGACGAGTTGTAACACCATTTTTCATGCCTGGAGCACTACAACAATGAATAGATCCTCTGATGGGTTTTATCCTGCCTTCGAAGGAGAGTCGAGCAACGTGTCAGGCGTGTCCTGGGGCGCGATTTTCGCGGGCGCAGCGGCGGCCGCAGCACTGTCGATGATTTTGGTGCTGCTTGGTTTCGGTTTGGGATTCTCTGCCGTTTCACCTTGGGCCGGAGAGGGCGTCAGCGCCAAGAGCCTGGGGATTTCCACGATTGTCTGGCTGGCGGCGACGCAAATCATTGCCTCGGGTCTCGGTGGTTACATCGCCGGTCGCTTGCGCGTGAAGTGGGCCAACATGCACGGTGATGAAGTGTATTTCCGTGATACCGCCCATGGCTTCCTTTCCTGGTGTGTTGCCACATTGGTCACAGCAGTGCTGGTGATCGGCTCGGTCAGCAGTGTGATCAGCGGTGGCGTTCAGGCCGGTGCCAGTGTCGCCGGTGGCGCAGCAAGCGCGATGACTCAGGCTGCCGGTACCGCAGCGGCCAACACCGACAGCAATCAGTACGGGTATTTCATCGACAGCCTGTTCCGCGATGATCGTCCGGCGTCCGTCAGCGATGACGCCGCCCATGGCGCTGTGGCCCGGATCTTCGCTCAAAGCCTGGCCAACGGTCAGCTCAGCCCTGAAGACCGCACCTACCTCGCACAACTGGTAGCTCAACGGACCAACCTGAGTCAGGCCGACGCCGAGAAACGTGTCGATGACGTGTATGCCCGTACTCAGAAAGCCATCGCCGATGCCAAGGTCAAGGCTCAGCAAGCTGCCGATACCGCCGCCAAAGTCGCTGCCTGGACTTCGCTGTGGACATTCATTGCGCTGTTGGCCGGTGCGTTCTTCGCCAGCCTCGCCGCCACTTACGGCGGTCGTCGTCGGGATGCGGTGGAGTACGTCGAAGTCGAGACCTACACCGCCACCACCACACTGCCTCCAGTTCGTTAAACAAGGAGAATCACCATGCGCTCTCTACTACTGTTTTTCCTCGGTGTGCCGATCCCGATCATTATCCTGATCGCCCTGTTCGTACACTGATCCAGATGCTCTATTGAGGTTCATGCCTCGGCCGCTTTCACTTCACGGTGAAAGCGGCTTTTTGCTTTCCGGGGTTCAACAAGGCGAGAATTGGCGGCTGGAGCGCAACGCTCCATCCCGGGATCTCTCTACTTAAGGAAAAGCACGTTGGACAAGAAGGAAATCAAACGTCAGGCAATGCAGATGCTGGAGGCAGGGCGCTCGAAAACCGAGACCTTCAAGGCGTTGTCTGGTGGTGTGGTCAAGGACAAGGTACTGGCCTACTGGATCGGCTCACGCCCGGATCCGCAATTGCTCGAGCGGCATGCCGGCAAGATCAAAATACTGCTCGGGCTGATCTACGCGCAGGCGTTGTTCGGGCTGGTGGGCGGCTATTTTCTGGGACTGACGATCAGCGCCGGATTTGCAATCGTCCTCGGATTGCTCGCCGGGGGGATTTCGCTATTGTTCGCCTGGGGTTTTTATCGCAACTCGGCGCAGACCTACACCGTGTACACGTTGCTGTCGATCAGCCAGGTGCCACGGATGTTCAAGGATTACGCCGAAGACCCGGTGTCGGTGATCATCGGCGTGGTGACGACGCTGGCCATGGTGTTTTTCGTGGCCTGGGTGAAAAACCTGCTGTTTCCCGACCTCGGTTTCATGGGGTCGAAGAAGATCAAGGGCCAGTTTGTCTTCTCCAACTGAATCGTTGAACAATCCGACCACTTTCACTGGCCTGGATCAATATTTGCGCCGGCAACTTCGCCTAACGTAAATGATCCAGGCCTTTGCTGAGGTATGAACTACAGTGCTTCACGCGCACTTTGCTGCGCTGACGAAGTACCCGCGAGCCCGCCCCGAACCAACAATTAAACGGGCCGCACGGTGTAGAGCAGCAAGGAGCTGACGTAACACTTACCCCTGAACCTTTTCACGGATGAACATCGTAATGCACTGCCTAGAACGCACCTTCGATATCCAGCCCCTGACCCAGGCGGATATGACCGTCCACATCAACGGCCAACCGGTCACCGCGGCCATCGGCGAAACCGTCCTCAGCGTCATTCAGTCCCTCGGCGTGCGTCAGGTCGCACGCAACGATCACAACCAGATCAGCGGCGCCTACTGCGGCATGGGCGTGTGCCAGTGCTGCCTGGTGAAAATCAACGGTCGCCACAAGCGCCGCGCCTGTCAGACCGTGGTGCGCGACGGCATGCAGATTGAAACCCAGGTCAACCGCATCAACGAGCAGGAGGTCGTATGAGCCTGCAACCGGTGATCGTCGGCGGTGGTCCGGCGGGGATGGCGGCGGCCATTGAACTGGCTCGCCACGGTGTGCGCTGCACCTTGCTCGAAGAAGCCTCGCGCCTTGGCGGCGTGGTCTATCGCGGGCCGCTGCGTGACGGCGTGCAACTGGATTATCTGGGGCCGCGCTATTCCGAAGCGCTGAACAAACTGCACGGTGATTTCCAGGAGCAATCCGGGCTGATCGATGTGCGCCTCAATCACCGCGTGGTCGGCGCCGAAGGCACCCGTGCGCTGGTGGTGCTCGACGGCGATGAGCAACTGCACGAGATCGCGTATCCGCAATTGCTCCTGGCTGCCGGTTGCCATGAGCGCAGCGTGCCGTTCCCCGGCTGGACCCTGCCGGGGGTGATCATGCTCGGCGGCCTGCAGCTGCAAATCAAAAGTGGCGTGGTCAAGCCGCAAGGGCCGGTGATCATCGCCGGCACCGGGCCGCTGCTGCCGCTGGTGGCGACGCAGTTGCACGCGTCCGGGGTCAAGGTCGCGGGCGTGTATGAAGCCTGCGCTTTCGGCAAGATCGCCCGCGAAAGCCTGGCGCTGCTGAACAAACCGCAGCTGCTCCTCGACGGCCTGAGCATGCTCGCGTATCTGAAACTGCACGGTATCCCGATGAACTACGGCTGGGGCGTGGTCGAAGCGCACGGTGAAGGTGAGCTGAAGAGCGTCACTGTTGCGCCGTATTCAGCCAGTTGGGAACCTGATCTGACTCAGATCGAGCGCTTCGAAGCCCAGACCCTGGCGGTCGGTTACGGCTTCATCCCGCGCACGCAACTCAGTCAGCAGATGGGCCTCGATCACGGTTTCAGCGACGACGGCTACCTGCGCGCCAACTCGAACAACTGGCAGCAAAGCAACGAGCCGCACGTGCACCTCGCCGGCGACATGGGCGGGATTCGTGGCGGTGAAGCGGCGATGCTCGCCGGCAAGATCGCGGCGACCTCGATCCTGTTGCAACGCGGGGTGATCGAAGAAGAACTGGCGCGGGTACGCCGCGACCGTTATCTGGGCAAACTCAAATCCATCGTGCGCTTCCGTGCGGCCGTCGACCGCTACACCGAACGTGGCGTCGGCCAGACCGCTTTGCCGGCCGCCGATACGGTGATCTGTCGCTGTGAACACGCGACCCGCGCCGACATCGATCTGGCGCTGGAACAGGGCGTGCAGGACATCGCCAGCCTGAAAATGCGCACCCGCGTCAGCATGGGCGATTGTCAGGGACGGATGTGCGTCGGCTACTGCAGCGACCGCCTGCGCCAGGCCACCGGGCGCAAGGACGTCGGCTGGCTGCGCCCGCGCTTCCCGATCGATCCGATTCCTTTTTCCGCGTTCCAGTCCGTCGGCACGGAGGCCACTTCCCATGAGTAAGTTCTACGACGTGATCATTGCCGGCGGCGGCGTGATCGGGGCGTCCTGCGCCTATCAATTGTCCAAGCGCGAAGGTCTCAAGGTCGCGCTGATCGACGCCAAACGTCCGGGTAACGCGACCCGCGCTTCGGCCGGTGGCTTGTGGGCCATCGGCGAGTCGGTGGGGCTGGGCTGCGGGGTGATTTTCTTCCGCATGATGTCGGCCAACCGCAAGCGCGAAACCCAGGGCGCGGCGGTGGCGGTGGACGCCAGCACGCCGCACATCCTGCCGGAGTCGTTCTTCGATTTCGCCTTGCAGTCCAACGCGCTGTACCCGGCGTTGCACCGCGAGCTGAAGGACAAACACGGGATGGATTTCAAGTTCGAAAAGACCGGGCTGAAATTCGTCATTTATGACGATGAAGACCGGCTCTACGCCGAGCACATCGTCAGTTGCATTCCGCATCTGGCCGATCAGGTGCGCTGGCTCGATCAGGCTGCACTGCGCGAGGCCGAACCGAGTGTCAGCCATGAGGCCCGGGGGGCGCTGGAGTTTCTCTGCGATCACCAGGTCAGCCCGTTCCGACTCGCCGATGCCTACATGGAAGGCGCGCGGCAGAATGGCGTCGACATCTACGTCAACACCAACGTCACTGGCGTGTTGCACCACGGCAGCCGCGTGACTGGTGTGCAGACGGCCGAGGAGGGCGTGTTTCACTGCAAGACCCTGATCAATGCCGGCGGCGCCTGGGCGGCGGATTTGAGCGAGTGGGCCACCGGTGTGCGGATTCCGGTGAAACCGGTCAAGGGCCAGATTCTGCTGACCGAGCGCATGCCGAAAATCCTCAACGGCTGCCTGACCACCAGCGACTGCTATGTGGCGCAGAAGGACAACGGCGAAATCCTGATCGGCAGCACCACCGAAGACAAAGGTTTCGACATCACCACCACCTACCCGGAAATCGCCGGGCTGGTGCAGGGCGCGGTGCGTTGCCTGCCGGAACTCAAGGACGTCAATCTCAAGCGCACCTGGGCCGGGTTGCGTCCGGGGTCGCCGGATGAGCTGCCGATCCTCGGGCCGATGCGTGGGGTGGAGGGTTACCTGAATGCCTGCGGACACTTCCGCACCGGCATCCTGACTTCGGCGATTACCGGGGTGCTGCTGGACAAACTGGTCAACCACGAAGCGCTGCCGCTGGATATCACACCGTTCCTGGCGGACCGGTTTGAGGTGGCGCCGGTCAAGCAAGAGCGTGAATTAGAGCTGGCCTGATCCCAGTGACATTGATGTTGAATGTGCAGGCCTCTTCGCTGGCAAGCCAGCTCCCACAGGGTTTTCGGTCGTTCACAAAACCTGTGGGAGCGGGCTTGCCCGCGAAGGCGTCAGTGCTGTAGGCCTGAAGCTTGGATCTGTGCAAGGAGATCAGGCCTTGCGCGCTTCCTCTTCCAGTTGATCCGACTCGAACAACCGCGCCAGTTCCGCCCGGGCTTCCTGGGCGGTCTGCAGGACTTTGGCGGCGTCGTCGTAGACCGCGTGCTGGGCTTCCAGCACCTGTTCGTCGTGGTGCTTGAATCGCTTGATCCGCGCATCGGCCTGGGCCTGGGTCAGACCGAGGCCGACCAGCGTGCGGCGGCTCATCTCCAGACTCGAATAGTAGGTTTCCCGAATCGGCTCGGCGCCGACATCGACCAAGCGGTGTACGTGCTGACGGTTACGTGCGCGGGCGATGATCTTCATGTGCGGATACAGTTTGCGCACGATCTCGGCCGTCTTGATGTTGGTCTCCGGATCGTCCGTGGCAATCACGAAATACTCCGCCTCGCCGACCTTCGCTGCATGGAGGATTTCCGGACGCATCGGGTCGCCATAGAACACCGGCACACCGCCAAAACTGCGCGACAGCTCGATGGTTTCCACCGACGTGTCCAGCGCCACAAACTTGATGTTCTGCGCGCGCAGAATCCGCGCCACGATCTGGCCCATCCGACCCATGCCGGCGATCACCACGCGCGGAGCCTCGGTGTCGATCTCGCGGAATTTCTCCGGCACCTCCACCGGCTGCACCTTGGGGCTGACCAGTCGCGCACAGATCAACAGCAGCAACGGCGTCAACGCCATCGACAGGGTGATGGTCAGCACCAGCAGGTCATACAGGCGCGGCTCGAACAGGCCCTGATCGCGCCCGATCTTGAACACCACAAAGGCAAACTCACCACCCGCCGCGAGCACGATACCGAGGCGAATCGCACTGACCTTGGTCAGCCCACCTGCCAGACGCCCGACCACAAACAGCAGCGGCAACTTCAAACCGATCAGCAGCAGCGTCAGGCCCAACACGGTGATCGGTGCGCTGAGCAGCAGACTGAGGTTGGCGCCCATGCCGACGCTGATGAAAAACAGCCCGAGCAGCAGGCCCTTGAACGGCTCGATCTGCGCTTCCAGTTCATGCCGATATTCCGAATCCGCCAGCAGCAGGCCGGCGAGGAAAGCCCCGAGCGCCATCGAAACGCCGACCAGATCCATCAGCCACGCCGTGCCGATCACCACCAGCAATGCGGTGGCGGTGGAGACTTCCGGCAGACCGGTTTTTGCCACCACGCGAAACACCGGGCGCAACAGATAACGTCCGCCGACCACCACCACGGCGATCCCGCCGAGCACCTGCAAACCATGATTGAGGCTTCCCGCGCTGCTGGTTTCGTGGCCGCCGCCAGCGAGCATCGGCACCAGCGCGATCAACGGAATCGCGGCGATGTCCTGAAACAGCAGAATCGCAAACGCCAGCCGCCCATGGGGGCTGGTCAGTTCCTTGCGCTCGGCCAGGCTTTGCAGGCCGAAAGCCGTGGACGACAGCGCCAGGCCAAGACCCAACACAATCGCACTGTTCAGTGGCTGACCGAACACGTACAACGCCAGCACGCCGATCACCGCCGCCGTCAGCAGTACCTGCGCCAGGCCCACGCCGAATACCGACTTGCGCATCACCCACAAGCGGCGTGGCGACAGCTCAAGGCCGATGATGAACAACAGCAGCACCACGCCCAGTTCCGAGATATGCGCAACGCTCTGCGGATTGCCGATCAGGCCGAGCACCGACGGGCCGATGATCACCCCCGCCAACAGATAACCGAGCACCGCGCCCAATTGCAGACGCTTGGCCAAAGGCACGGTGAGCACGGCTGCGAAGAGAAACACGACAGCGGCTTGTAACAGGTTGCCTTCATGGGGCATGGACTGACTCCTGACAGCGATACGGCGGGGGTGACAAGGATAAAGGCTGACTTCCTGCCACACCACAAGCACTGTCGGGCAGCGATTCTGTAATCAATGTCTTTTTTTGCGCTAGAACGGCTTGGCATCGGTGAGCATCAGGCGCCTTGAAAGTTGTTGCACGGGCAAAGGCGCTTTTCCTGTTATCCGCTTATGTAAAGTAATACTTTGGTCTTAGAGTGCGCGGGCATGATATTGCCGAGCCATTGCGTGACTAACCGATAATTGCTGGCGATGGACGAAGTTTTGCATTGAGCAATCGATTGAAGAGTGACCGTGTGTTAATTCAAAAGTTGGACAGCTGATTCGATAATGTAAAACCTGGAGCGCCATGCCATGGGCAAAGCACTGTGATGATTGCGTGAACCAGATAGTTCATAGTTTGAGATTTACCATTAAATGTTTGTTACAACGATTGACAAGATGAGCGCTCCGAACCTACTATTTTTTGCCCGAGATGCTGGCCGTTTTATAACGGCTGTAATAAAGCGACCAGGACGGTCGTGTGAAGTTTTCATAAGGAATGAAACTTTGTATCTGGATTCCATTGGATCGGAACCGCTTCGATTTCGGCTCGATCAGCTCGTCCCCGGCATTTGCCCGGGAGCAGCTCAGGATCGTGCAGCGGCTGAAATCGCGACGTCATTGTCACGTCGTCAAAATCATGACAATCATTCGATAGAACCCCGGGAATTCTTGGGTTCAGCCGAGAACATCTCCTTTTCAAAAAGCCGAAAAGCCCCTGTGCACTCGCTTGTTTTCCAAGCCGCAGGTGACGCATTCGGCCGTGCGGGTCTGTGCGTTGAAAGTAAGGTTTTCACAAGGATTTGAGACTTTTTACTTGTATTTGATGGGGCAGTAACTCAAGCCAATCATTTTGTGATGAACAACTGTTTGCGTGTTATCCGCAACTATCGCCTGTGCAAAATGGCGAGGCTGAGTTGTGCTCGCATTGGTGAGAATACAAGTAAGTTTAAAGTAAAGTTTTCATAAGGAATTGAAGATTTGTACCGGGTTCTGCGCTGACTATTAAGAAAGATTGAAATAACTCGATGTGTTCCCGAGATGTTGCGGAACCGTGCGAGTGCGTCTTTCTGCGCGTCTGATCAGGTATTCATATCGCCCGAATCACCGTCGTGTTGCGGTCGAAAGTTTTGATGCAACCCTCTGCTGTAGTGCGCAAATAAGCACATTCAATGTGAAGTTTTCATAAGGATTTGAAACTGTGTACTTGGATTCCATTGATTCAGAACGTCAACGCCTGCAACCCGACAAACTCGCCGCTGATGAGGCGCAAACCACCTTATCGCGGATCGAAAACTATGACAGCCGCTCGATGTACTGCCGGGAACACGCGCAGCCCAACGAGCGCATCTTTCTCAGCGGCCAGCAGGCCCTGGTGAGATTGCTGCTGACCCAGGCTGCACTTGATCGATCCAACGGCATTCGCACCGCGGGATTCGTCAGCGGTTATCGCGGCTCGCCGCTGGGGGGCGTGGACCGGGAGCTGGTCAAGGCCAAGAGTGTTCTGGAAAACGCGAATATCCGCTTTCTGCCGGCGATCAACGAGGATCTGGCGGCAACGGCCCTGATCGGCACCCAGCGCGTCGAAACCGATCCGCAGCGTCTGTATGACGGCGTGTTTGGCATGTGGTACGGCAAGGGCCCGGGCGTCGATCGTTCCGGCGACGCGATCAAACACGGCAGTTCCTATGGCTCGTCGCCCAACGGCGGGGTACTGGTGGTTACCGGCGATGATCACGGTTGCGTGTCGTCGTCGATGTCCCATCAATCCGATCGCACGCTGATGGCCTGGGGCTTGCCGGTGATTCACCCGGCGGGACTGGCGGACTACGAACGCTGCGGCCTGTGGGGCTGGGCGCTGTCGCGTGTGTCCGGTTTGTGGGTGGGTTTCAAGGCAATCACCGAGACGGTCGAGGCAACGACTTCGGTTGAGTCCTCGCCGCTGCCAGAATTCGTCACCCCCGAGATCAATCCGGGACCGGACGGTCTGCACTGGCGCTGGCCGGATCTGCCGGGCATGCAGATCGAACGCCGCACCGCTTTCAAGTTCGATGCCGCCCGGGCCTTTGCCCTGGCCAACCCGATCGACACGGCGGTCACCGCGCCGGCACAACCGACGCTGGTCATCGCTGCGGTCGGCAAGGCCTATGGCGATGTACGACAGGCCTTGCAGCAATGCGGCATTTCCCTCGAACAGCTGGAAAATGCCGGCGTCGCATTGCTCAAGATCAACCTGGTTTATCCGCTGTCGCCGGTGCTGGACGCCTGGACCCAGCGGGCCGGCAAGGTGCTGATCATCGAAGAGAAGCAGGCAATCGTCGAAGAGCAGCTCAAGCAAAAGTATTACAACGCTGCCCACGACCAGCGTGCGGTGATTATCGGCAAGACCGACGAAAACGGCGCAGCGCTGATCTCCGATCACGAAGAGTTGCGCCCGTCGCGCATCGCCGCGCTGCTGCAGCAGCGCCTGCCAGCTCTGGGTATCGAGCCGAGCCTTCCGGATTTCTGGCTTACGCCCTGCGTTTCGCGGGTTGAAGACTGGATCCGCCGCACGCCTTATCTGTGTTCGGGTTGCCCGCACAACACCTCGACCCAAGTGCCCAAGGGCAGTGAAGCGCGGCTCGGTATCGGCTGCCATGCCATGGCCGCACGCATGCCCGAACGCTCGACCACCGGCAGCGTGCAGATGGGCGGGGAAGGGGTCGACTGGCTGGGGCAGGCACCGTTTGTGCAGACCCCGCACATCTTCCAGAACATTGGCGACGGCACCTTTTTCCACTCCGGATTCCTCGCGGTACGGCAGGCTATCGCGGCCGGCGCGACCATCACCTACAAACTGCTCTACAACGACGCGGTGGCCATGACCGGCGGCCAGCCTATCGACGGCAAGCTGACGGTGAAAAAAGCCGTCGAGCTGCTCAAGGCCGAAGGCGCCCAGCGAATCGTGGTGGTGGCGGACGACCTGCAACGCTATCAGGCGCATGACAGCCTGCCTCAGGGCATCGAAGTGTTTCACCGGGAAAAGCTCGAGCAAGTGCAGCAGCAGTTGCGCGACACCCGTGGCGTCAGCGTGCTGATTTTCGATCAGGTCTGCGCGGTCGAAGGGCGTCGACGCAAGAAGCAATTGCCGGCGCCGTTGGTGAAGACCGAAGTGGTGATCAACGAAGCGGTCTGTGAAGGCTGTGGCGATTGCCAGGTCAAATCCAACTGCCTGTCGGTGATCCCGGTGCAAACACCGTTCGGCGCCAAACGCCGCATCGATCCGCACTCGTGCAATACCGATCTGTCGTGCATCAAGGGGTTCTGCCCAAGCTTCGTGACGGTGACCGGCAAGCCACGGCAACGTCCGCGCAAACTGGCCGACAGCGCCGAAGTGCTGGCGCGGGCCGAAGCGCTGGCGCTGCCGCAGGCACCACGGTCGCTCGATAGGCCGTATGAAATGCTTCTGGCCGGTGTCGGCGGTACCGGCGTCGTGACCGTGGCGCGGGCCATTGCCATGGCGGCCCACCTCGACGGCCGCGCCGTCAGCGTGCTCGATTTCACCGGGTTCGCGCAGAAGGGAGGTGCGGTGTTGAGCCATGTGCGTCTGGCCGGTCATGCCGATGCGCTGCACCAGCACCGCATCGATATCGGCGGCGCCGACCTGCTGCTCGCGGCCGATCTGGTGGTGGCCAGCGAAGACGATGCACTGGCAACGCTGCGGCGGAAAAAAACCGTGGTCATCGCCAACAGTGCGCTGACCCAGACCGGCGCGATGCTGCGTAACACGCAACTGAATATTGAAACCGACGCGATACAAGCGTTTTTGAAAGAGAAGGTCGGCGCCGAGCAGTTCCACAGTCTGGACGCCGGGCAATTGGCGAACTCGCTGGTCAGCCCGCTGCAGGCCAACATGTTGTTGCTCGGTTACGCCTGGCAGAAGGGCACGGTGCCGGTGTCGCTGCCGGCACTGCAGAAGGCCATCGATCTGGCCGGCAGCGCCGCTACCAACCATCTGGCTTTCGCCTGGGGACGGTTGTGGGCGCAGGACCCGGCGTATGCCGCGCCTTATCTCGATCAGCCAGTGGATGCCGTGTCGACGATTGCGATCCGCGACATCAGCGACATGCGCGGCCGCCGCGAAAGCCTTGAGCAACTGATCGACAACCGCAGCGAGTTCCTGACGAACTATCAGAACGCAGCGTATGCGGCGCGTTATCGCAACGTCATCGAGCAGATGCGGGCGCTGCCGGCGGCCGGTGATGAGAGTGCCCTGACCGAAGCGGTGGCACGCAACCTGTTCAAGTTGATGGCCTACAAGGACGAGTACGAAGTTGCGCGGCTGCTCACCACCCGCAGTTTCACCGACTCGCTCAAAGCCCGGTTCGACGGTGGCATTCGCCTGAAATTCCACTTTGCCTTGCCGCTGCTGCGAAAGAAGCAGGAAAGCACCGGTGAGCCGAAAAAGGTCGCTTTCTCCGGCTGGATTCTGCCGCTGCTGAAGGTGCTGGCCAAGGGCCGAGTGTTGCGTCACACCCGGTTCGATCCGCTGGGCTTTTCCGCCGAGCGCCGCGAAGAACGTCGCTTGCTGAGTGACTACGAGCAAACCCTGCAACGCCTGTTACCGAAACTGAACTCGGACAACCTGTCGGCGTTCGTCGCATGGGCGAACCTGCCGGATTCGATTCGCGGCTACGGCCACGTCAAGGAGCGTTCGATCGCGGCAGCACGTCTGCGCGAGCAACAACTCATTGAACAGATTCTGGCGGACAAACCGGTCATTCACGGTGTCGAGTCGTGGCAGCCATCCACCGTCATCGCCAGGCAACTGAGCGCAGAAGAGGAACGCGACGTGATGGAAGCCTCCTGACGGAGGCTGGCGCCAGCCCCGCACAAGAAAAAATACAACAACTACCGAGATGAGCTGACCATGATGAATAACGACAGCATTTCCCCCGACCTTCTGCACAAGGGTTCGGCTGACGACGTTTTGATTTGTGCACCGAGAGACGCATTGCCGCTGTATGTGAACGAAGCACTGATCGAGGCCAATGGGCATAACCCGTTGGTGCGCAATTACGTCGCGGGCGGCAACCAGCAGCGGCGCTTCGAGATTGCGCCCGTGTTGCAGAAGAAGAGCCGGATGGACGGCGTCGGTGCCGATGATGAATGGAACCAGGTGCGAGCGCTGCCTTACCAGATCGTCGCCGCGCAACTGGAATCGGCTGAAGCCGGGATCGACAACCTGGAGTTTGCCGTCGCTGCCCTGTGCGAATCGATCGCGCCAATCCGCCGCGCCAGTTCGTTTCGCTTGATCAATAACGCCGACAACTACTTCTTCTATCGCAAGGCGCACGAACATGTGCCGGGGACGATGTTCATCGAAGCGGCGCGTCAGGCGGTCTATCACCATTTGTACCATCACACCGATCATGCACGTGGCGCCGTCACCGTCAGCGTCAATGAGCTGAACGCGAGCTTTTTCGCCTACGCCGAGCTGATGTACCCGATCGAACTGGTGGTCGACAACATGACCCCGAGCGATGCCACCTCACCGAAGAAAATCCATCTGCGGGTTGCGTTCTATCAGCGCCAGACGCTGTTCGCCACGGTCGATACCAAGGCCACGGTGATCGAAATGCCGCTGTTCGAAAAGACCCGCAATATCTTCATCTACTCCAATGACTGGTTTGCACCGCTGCAGCCGTCGAAGCTGGCCTGCACGGTCAGCGACCAGCAGGGGCGCAAGGCTCAGGTGCAATTGTTGGGCCTGGGCAAGACCGGTTGCGTAACGACCACGGCGGATCTGCCCGACCCGGTCACTCTGCACATCGTCTACGAAGGCAAGCTGAGCTTCACCGCCAGCATCCGTCGTGCCGGACAGGGCGAGCATGCGTCGTGGGAGTTTGCCGAGGTGGATTTCAGCGGCCTGCAGGTGATCAGCGACATGATCAAGCGCGGCTTTCTTCACCTCGATGAGCCGGAGCTGGCGGCGCTGAAGCAATGAGCAAAGAAAACCCAAGCGTGCAGGCGGCCACCCAGGCGCTGCATTTCGGCGCGCATGCAGTGGCGAAAAACCGACTGTATTTTTCTTCGCTCGGCATGGATCTGTGTGACGAACACGGCTTCCCGCTGCCGGCGTTTTTTTCGGTTTATCAAGCCTTGATGGACGGCGGCGCCGGCTTCGGTTTTCTCGGCAATGCCAGCGTGGACGCCGATGCGCGGTACAACAGCCGCGGTCTGCGCCTGACTTCGGCAGCCCACGCGCAGGCCCTGCGGCCGCTGTTTGAAGCGGCACGGGAGCGTGGTTTTCCGCTGGGGGTGCAATTGCAGCATTACGGGCCGCAGTCTTTGCCGTCGAAGCAAGGGATCATTCTGACGCCCAGCGGTATCGCCTCGCCGACAGTGCTCAGTGCCCATCCCCAGGCACGGGCAGTGGCGATGTCAGAGGCGCAGATTCAGCGCTGCATCGAGCAGTTCTGCGCTGCCGCCCGTTACGCGCAACAGGCCGGCGCCACGCTGATTCAGTTGCAGGCGTCCAACGGCTATTTGATCAGCAGCTTTCTCTCGCCAAAGACCAATCAACGCGAGGACGACTGGGGCGGTACGCCGCTCAAGCGCGCCAGGTTGCTGCTGGCGATTGTCGAAGGCATTCGCCAGGCCACCGACCACAAAGTGGCCGTCACCGTGCGCCTGGGCATGGACGACGGCCTCGGTGAAGAAGGCCAGCACGCGGCGCTGTTGGGTGACGTCGTTGCGGCGCTGGAAGCCAGCGGGGTCGCAGCGATTACCTGCTCGCTGGGTATCAGCGAGACCTTCCGCTTCTTTTTCAAGAACACCGAACAAGCCTTGGCCATGTCGCGGGAGGGCTGCCGCTATCTGAAACGCTTCGTGCGCATTCCGCTGGGGTTTACCGGCTCGGTGGCAGACGTGGCGCAAGCCAACGAAATCATCGCCAGCGGCGATGCCGATTTTGTCGGCTTCGGCCGCGCCATGCTCGCCGACAACCACTTTGTCGCCAAGCAACTGGCGGGGCGGGCGGATCAGGTCAACCGCTGCCGAGGCGATGCCTTTTGTTTTCGCGACAAAAAAGAACCGATGGCCGAGCGCGTCTACTGCTGCGTCAATCCTGACTATCGACGGCCAGAACAACTACAACAGCACTACGAGGAAAACCTGAAATGAACTTCACCGCCAAGATCGCCCTTGTTGTCGGGGGCACACGCGGGATCGGTTTCGATGTCAGCCAGAAACTCATTGAAGCCGGCTGCATCTGCTACATCACCGGCCGCAACGAAGACGACGGCCTGACGGCGCAAAGTCGCCTCGGCGACAACTGCACGTTCATCAAAAGTGACGTCACCGACGAAGCCTCGGTCATCGAGCTGTTCCGCATCATCAATGACAAACACGGCCGACTCGATCTGGCCGTGAACAATGCCGGCGTCACCTCCAGACATGCACCGATCCGCGACATGGATTTCCCTGACTGGAAACGCGTGCTGGAGATCAACCTGCTGGGCCCGCTGCTGTTGCTCAAGCACGAGACCAATCTGATCTCGAAGCATGCGGGTGGCTCGATCGTGAACGTCTCGTCCTGCGCCGGTCTGCTGGGAGTTGCCAGGCAAAGCGCCTATTCCACCAGCAAGGCTGCGCTGAACATGTTGACTCAGGTTTGCGCGATTGAATGCGCTGAAGAGGCTTTGCCTGAGCGGCATTCGATTCGCGTCAACGCCGTGTGCCCGGGCCCGACGCTGGGCGGCATGAACTCCGAGGAACGCCTGAAAGCCAATCCGGAATCCACCAGGCACAAGTTGCAGGTCACGGCGATGAAGCGCTTCGCCAATGCCGGTGAAATCTCTGCCGCGATCCTGTGGCTGCTCAGTGATGCCTCTTCGTTTGTCACTGGCACCGTAATGCCGGTAGATGGCGGCTTCTCCGCCGGTAAATTCTGATGCACACGGTCAAGCGCAATCCCGGCGCTGGCTCGCGCGCGAAGGGCAAACACCGGGTGTTCATCACCGGTGTGAGCAGCGGTATCGGCGAGGCGCTGGCGCAGCTGCATTTGCAAAACGGCCATACGGTTTTTGGTACCGCACGGCGTCAGCCCTATGCACTGATGGACCATCCGAATTTCCGTTTTCGGCCGTTCGATCTCTCGCGGCCGAGTGAGATGGGCGAGCTGTTCAAGGACAACTTTGCCGAGGTTCTGGAGCAAGGCGTCGACCGGTTTTTCCTCAATGCCGGGGTCAGCGGCAACGTGCCGGGACGTGGCGGTGACTTCACCCTGGACGAGCTGCAGCATGTGCTCAACGTCAATGTGCTGGCCAACAAGGCCATTCTCGATCTGATGTTGTCTTCGGCACAGCGGCCGGCGACCTGCGTGCTGTCGGCCTCGATGGCTGGCGTGCGCTTTCGCGCGGGTACGCTGCCATACAGCCTGTCGAAAGCCGCGCTGGCAGCATTGGCCGGCGTCTACGCCGAAGAAAACCCGGAGATCTTTTTTGCCGTACTCGGCCTGTGCAACGTCGACACCGGTTTGTCGCGGCAGGTGAGTTTCAGCCAGCGCACCGCTGACTTCGCCGACCTCAAGTCGCTGCAACAACGAGCCCTGGCGCCCGGCTACATGGTGTCGCCGGCGCAACGTGCGAAAGACATCCTGGCGGTGATTGACGCGCCCGAGGCTTACGGGATCAGGAGCGGAATCTTCGTCGACATGCGCACGGCGCTGGCCGATCACCAGAAAGCGCACCCGCCATTGTCCCAAGCGTAGTGAACGCAGGGACCTGCATCAGCCAATAAAGGAATGTTGGAATGTTCAATCAAGTCAAAGCGCTGACCGAGTCAGCCGTTCGGCAACAGGATCTGTTGTTGAGCACCCCGATCGATTTGTCCCGTGGGGAAGACAGCCGTCTCTATGGTGTGGACGGCAGCATCGACTCCCTGACCCTGGTTTCGATCATCGTCGATGTTGAGGAAAAGCTGCGCAGCCAGCTGGGCGTTGACGTGCGTCTGGCCGATACCACCGACCTGCCCGACACCGCCACACCGTTTGCCACGCTGGGCACGCTGATCGCCTACATCATGGATCGGCTGTCGGCGGCGCAAGCACAAGCTCAAGCGGTTTGATCGAACGACGGGGTGTGTATGCAAGTTGAAGAATTTTTGGCTCATCTGCAAAGCGCCGGCAACCAAGCGGCGATTGTCAGCGATGAGGGCCGCTTTACCTATGATCAGTTGCATCAGCAGATAACCGCCTACGGCGAAGAGCTGGCGGCAAAATCCGTGCGCGATTCTAGTGTGTTGCTGGTCGACAACTACAGCTTCAACAGCGTGTGCATGCTGTTCGCGCTGTGGCTGCACAACAACGTGGTCGCGCTTTCCGTACCCAAGGACGAGGAGCAACTGGCGAATCTGGCGGGCGCTGCGGGGGCACGGTTTTCCGTGATCGGTGGGACGCCGGAGTTTGCGGTTATCCGTCACGACAACAGTCGGGTGCCGCCGACCGTCGACGGACTGCTGTCGCGTCGTCAGGCCGGTTTCATCGTGTTTTCCTCAGGTTCGACAGGTCCGGCCAAAGGCGTGGTGCATGCCATTTCGCCGTTCTTCGAGCGCTACCTGAGTGCCGAGCGTTGCGGCGCGATTCTGGCGTTTTTACTGTTCGATCACATCGGCGGCCTGGTCACGGTTCTGCAGGCGCTGGCTACCCACGGCACGTTGATCCTGCCCAAGGAGCGCTCGCCGCAAGAGGTCGGTCGCTGCATCGAATCGTTCAATGTACAGACCCTGCATGTATCGCCGACGCTGCTCAATCTGGCGACGGTCACCGGCGTCTTCCAGAAGTGGGACACCCGCAGCCTCGAGCGCATCTATTTCGGCTCGGAGCCGAGTTCACCGCAAGCGATTCAGCGCATTGCCAGCCTGCTGCCACAAGTGCAGTTGCAGCAGTTGTACGGGATGTCGGAAATCGGCGTGCTGCCATGTCGCAGCAAGGACGGTGACAGCGCGTGGATGAAGATCGACGATCCGAACTACAGCCTGCGGGTGGTCGACGGCATTTTGCAGGTGCGCGGGGCGACCAACATGCTCGGCTACCTGGCCAGTGCCGGTGACCTGTCGAGCGATGGCTACCTGATCACCCACGATCTGGCCGAGGAACATGCAGGCTACTTTCGGGTGACCGGGCGGGCGGTCGATCTGATCAACGTCGGCGGCAAGAAGGTGTTTCCGTCGCACGTGGAAAGCGTACTGATGGGCCTGGAAAACGTCTCCGACGTGGTCGTCTACGCGCAGCCGAATCCGCTGCTCGGGCAGATCGTTGCCGCGCGGTTCACGCTGATCGAGCCGGAGGCGCTGGAGGCGTTCAAGGTTCGCTTGTATCAACACGTTCGCGGTGTCCTGGCGCAGGAGCAACTGCCCAGGGTGGTGTCCATTGCCGAGACCCCGCTGTACACCAGCCGTTTCAAGAAAATGCGTCACCCCGGCGTTCTCGCCCAGTCGTGAGACCGGTTTACTCATCACGTTATAAGGAAATGACAAATGGTTGATCTGGTAGAAATGCGCGAAAGCATCGCTGAAATCCTGTCCATTCCGGTGGACAAACTGCACGGTGAGACTCGGCTGGAAAACAGCGAGAACTGGGACTCGATGGCGCGAATCGGGATTATCGCGCTGGTGTTCGAACAAGTCGGTGTGAGCGTGTCGGGCGAGGAGATCGAGCGCGTGGTCACGCTGCAGGATCTGTTCGATCTGATCGGCCGGAAAATCAAGGACGCCGCATGAGCCTGCTGACCATTGAGGGCGTCGCCATTCGGGCGGTCACGGCGGCACTGCCTGAGCGGCGGGTGACCGAGGCGGACTTCGCCGAGCTGTTCGGCGCCAAGGAAGTTGAGCGCATCACCAAGAGCACCGGCATCCATTCGATCCGCGAAACCAAAACCCTGTACACCTCCGATCTGATCATCGCCGCGTGCCGCAACCTGCTCGATCAAGGGCATGCTGCGGCAGGGGAGATCGATGGTTTGATCGTGGTGACCCAAACCCCGGATTCCTGGGTGCCGGGTGTCGGTTTCGTGGTGCAGCAGGCGCTCGGCCTGCCACAGCATTGTCTGGTGCTGAACGTGGCCGCTGGCTGCTCCGGCTACATCAGTGCGCTGGTCCAGGCGGGTGCGCTGATCTCCTCCGGCGCCTGCAAGAAAATCCTGCTGTGCACGGGTGACGTCACCACGCGGATCCTCGACGAGCGCGACCGTCACGTGAAAATGCTCTTTGGTGACGCCGCTTCGGCGACCTTGCTGGAAGCGGGTGAAGGCAAATACGAATTCATCTGCGGCGCCGACGGCAGCGGCGGTACTGCGCTGCAGTCCGACATTGCCTACGCCAGAGAGGAGGGCAATCCGGTCTGCGCGACTATCCAGCGCTTGCAGATGGACGGCACGGCGGTGATGAACTTTGCCCTGAACCGGGTACCGCAGACCGTCAAGGCCTTGCTCGATGCCACGGGGTTGAGTCCGGCTACGCTGGACTTGCTGGTGCTGCATCAGGCGAACGAGTTCATGCTCAACTACCTGCGGCGGATGATTGGTGTGGCGGCGGAGAAAATGCCGGTCGACATCGATGGCGTCGGCAACACCAGCTCCACCTCGATTCCGATCGTGTTGTCGCGCCACGCCGCGATGGGTACGCCGCAGGCTGAACACGTTGTGCTGTGCGGTTTCGGTGCCGGGTTGTCGTGGGGCGCGTTGAAGGCGGACCTGCGCCAGACCGTCGCCGTGGCGCCTTGCGATGTGCCGGAAAAAAACGCTCAAGCTGTCAGTGAGCGTTTGCAAGCCTGAATAAGGCAATACACGGCAGCTTCGCGGCGATGCCCACATCCACCCGCAAAGCTGCCGTGCCCGGGTTCAAATCGACTGATCGAACGAGACAGCTGTCATGAGCCGCACCTTCTGCAACGCACTGGGCATCATCGGGCGCAAGGACAATCTGCTATGGGAATATCCTTCGCCGTTTCTTCCGCTGTTCCAGTTTCACGAGCGCCATGAGTCAGGCCCGATTCGTGCGCAATCCGAGGCCATCATCGCCGCAGTTTGCGCGCTGAACATGCGCGATGACCGCGTCGTCGATGCGCTGCTGTCCCTGCGCGAACTGCCGGGGAAAATACTGCGCAAGTTTGGCGACCGAACAGTGCCACAGGAAACTGCGCCGTTCGGCTTTGACGCTTTCACCTTGCTCGAACGCACTTCGACTGAAGTGTCTCTAGGCCTGGCCGGACGCTTCTGGCGCCCTGATCTGAAGACCGGTCACATCGCTGATGCTCAAGCATTCAAAGTCCTGGATGACCCACACGTAGCCAAACTGGTGCTGCGTTTTCAGGTCGTCGAACATCCTCAAGGCAGGCGTACGCTGCGCACCGAAACCTTCGTGTATTGCGCCACCACGCGCAGCAAAATGCTGTTTACCCCTTACTGGCTGTTGATTCGTCTGGCCAGCGGCTGGATTCGGCGGCGCAACCTTGCTGCCATCCAGCGGCAATTTTCAACGGAACGGGTTGTGTAAAAACCCGCATCAATTGGTTACATTGATAGCCTCTGCGAATCAGTCTCCCCGAGTCCCGCCATGGCCATCAACTTCGACCTCAACGACCTGCAAGCCTTTCGCGCTGTGGTCGAACAGGGCAGTTTCCGCAAGGCCGCCGACACTGTGCGCCTGTCTCAACCGGCCCTGAGCCGACGTATCGAAAAGCTCGAAGACGCCCTCGGTGTAAAACTGTTCGAACGCACCACGCGCAAGGTCAGCCTGACCCAGGCCGGGCGCGGCTTCATGCCCAGCGTCGAGCGTTTGCTCGATGACCTGGACGTGGCGTTGCTGGGCATCAGCGAAGTGGCTTCGACCCGGCTCGGTCATGTCACCGTGGCCTGCGTGCCTTCGGCGGCGTACTACTTCATGCCGCGAGTGGTCGCCCGCTATCACCAGCAATTCCCGCGTATCAAAGTCAAAGTCCTCGACTCCAGTGCCCACGACGTGCTCAGCGCAGTGGTCAACGGCGAGGCGGATTTCGGTTTGAGTTTCATGGGCACCCAGGAGGCCAAAGTCGAATTCGAACCGCTGGTGCAGGAAAGCTACGTGGTCGCCTGTCGTCGCGATCACCCGTTGGCCGGACGCAGCAGCGTGACCTGGGACGAGTTCTATCAGCAGGATTACATCTCGCTCGACAAGACTTCGGGCAACCGTTTTCTGCTCGATCAGGCTTTGAGCGGCGTCGTGCCGCAACGCCCGAGCATCTGCGAGACACGGCATGTGACGACAATGATTGGGCTGGTGGAGGCGGGGCTAGGGGTGGCGGCGGTGCCGCTGATGGCGATGCCCGGGCCGGATCATCCGATCCTGACCCGGGTGCCGTTGACCGATCCGCAGGTGATGCGCAGTGTCGGCATCATCAAGCGCCGGGATCGTACGTTGACCCCGGCAGCACTGGAGCTGGAACGGTTGGTGGTGGAAATGAAAGTCCAGCCGCCGCCGATCAGCGCTTGACCGAGTCCAGTCCGGTGGCTTGCACGTCAGCCTGGGCGGCAGGTGCGGCGAGGTAGTCGAGCAAGGCCTTGGCCTCTTTTGGATGCTGCGCGCCGACCGGGATGCCGGCGGCGAAGCGGGTCACCGACTGCACCGACTCCGGAATCTTGCCGACAAAACTCACCCCTGGCACCGGCAGCAATTCGCTGACCTGCTGGAAGCCCAGTTGATAATCGCCCGTGGCGACCACCGAACCCACCGGGATTTTCGGGATCATCTTCGCTTTCGGTTTCAGTTGATCCTCGACACCGAGTTTCTTGAACAGCTCCTTCTCGATGTACACGCCGCTGGCGCTGTCGGAGTAGGCCACCGATTTTGCGTCGAGCAGGGTTTTCTTCAGGCTTTCGACGTTGCTGATGTCCGGCTTCGGCGCGCCTTCACGCACCACCAGACCGATCCGCGAATCCGCCAGTTCGACCCGCGAAGCCGGGTCGACCTTGCCTTGTTTGATCAGGTCATCGAGGGCATAGCCGACCATGATCACCACGTCGGCGTGCTCACCGCGGGCGAGACGGTTGGGGATCGCTTCCGGGGCTTTGCCCATCGATGGCCCGAGCTGGGTATCGAGAGTGTTGCCGGTGGCGGCCGCGAATTTCGGGCCGAGGATTTTGTACGCGGCGGTGAAGCCGCCCGACGTCATCACGTTCAGCTGTTCAGCATGGGCCAGGGCGCTGAAAGCGAAGAGGGCGATGGCGCTGAAATTGATCAGTTTTTTCAAGGTGATTGCTCCTTATGCGGCAACCGGTTGCAAACGGCCGCCTGCGCGGCGATAGAGGTACAACGTGGCGCACAACGCACACAGTGCGCCGACGCTCATCCAGTAACCCGGCGCCGCTTTGTCGCCGGTGTACTGGATCAGGAAGGTCGACATCGCCGGAGTGAAGCCACCGAAAATTGCGGTCGCCAGGCTGTAAGCCAAGGAAAAACCGGCCACCCGTACCTCCACCGGCATGATCTCGGTCAGCGCCGGAATCATCGCGCCGTTGTACATGCCGTAGATGAACGACAGCCACAACAGCGACAGCAACATGTGGCTGAAACTCGGTGCCTGCACCAGGTACGACAGCGCCGGATAAGTCGTGGCCAGCGCCAACAGCGACATGGCGATCAACACCGGACGCCGGCCGATACGGTCGGACAACATGCCGCCAATCGGCAGCCAGAAGAAGTTCGAAACGCCCACCAGTAAGGTCACCAGCAGCGCATCGGAAGTACTCAGGTGCAGCACGGTTTTACCGAAGGTCGGCGCGTACACGGTGATCAGGTAAAACGCGGTGGTGGTCAGCGCGACCATCAGCATGCCGCCGAGCACCACCACCCAGTTCTGGCCGAGGGTGCGGAACACTTCGCCCATGCTCGGACGGTGTTTGCGCGCGGCGAACTCTTCGGTTTCCGCCAGGTTACGGCGTAGCAGGAAGATGAACGGCACGATCATGCAGCCGACGAAAAACGGAATCCGCCAGCCCCAATCGGCAATCACATCCGGTGCCATCCACGCGTTCAGCGCATAGCCCAACGCCGCAGCGACAATGATCGCCACTTGCTGACTGGCCGACTGCCAAGCCGTGAAAAAGCCCTTGCGGCCAGGGGTGGCGATTTCCGACAAGTACACCGAAACACCGCCCAATTCCGCACCGGCGGAGAAGCCTTGCAACAGCCGTCCGATCAACACCAGCGCGGGAGCGAACAGACCAATGGTGTCGTATCCGGGCACCAGCACGATCAGGATCGTACCGCTGGCCATGATCGACAGGGTGACGATCAGACCTTTGCGGCGACCGACATCATCGATGTACGCGCCGAGCACAATCGCCCCCAGCGGACGCATCAGAAAGCCTGCGCCGAATACGGCAAAGGTCATCATCAGGGAAGCGAACTCACTGCTCGCCGGGAAGAACACCGCCGCAATCTGCGTGGCGTAAAAGCCGAACAGAAAGAAGTCGAACTGTTCGAGGAAGTTGCCCGAGGTCACCCGGAAAATGGCGCCGGCCCGCGAGCCGCCGTGTGGGATTGAGGCTGTCATAGAAAAGAACTCCACCGCTTTTATGACGTGCGCGACGTGGAAGCGGCGCACGGTTGTTATTGCGGCGGATGGTCGCGCAGGTGTTACAGGATGTTAATTGCATTGTTGGCATGGATTGATGTGCAGAGCGGATCAATCCTTTGGAACACAGCCTAATCTGTAGGAGTGAGCCTGCTCGCGATGGCTCTGGCTCAGGCGATGAAGCAGTGAATGGCCGACCTCTTCGCGAGCAAGCCCGCTCCCACAAGTTTCCAGGTTGACTGAAAACCTTGTAACCACCAACTGCCCCTGTGGGAGCGAGCTTGCTCGCGAAAGCGTTGTGTCAGATAAAGAGAATGCTGGAAGTGCCGGCCGTTTAGCTTGCACTCTCATTCATGCTCGTTCCCGTGTCGGACTCTGTGATCAGAAAGGGTGGCAGCGGGCAGTCGAGCAGATCCGCCACCGCACGAAACAACTCGGCTTCCGCCACAGTGATCACCCCGTCATGCATCACACAGCGGGTCATGGCATTGAGCAGGGCAGGCCGTTCTTCTGGCATTAAGTGGCGCAGGCGTTTGATTGCGGCTTCGAGCCCTTGCAGATCCTCAAGTTCGACCGGTAATTCCGACGGTCGCTCGAACGGCAATCCCTCCCAGGCAAAGTACAGCGCCTGCAACGCCACTTGCTGATTCTGCTGACCGGCGCGCGCCATCGCATTCAGCAGCACCAGCAGTTGTTCGGCGCACTGGAACAAACCGAACTTGAACTGAACCGCTGGCGCGCCCTCGACATTGCGTTCGACGATGTGCAGCAGTGTCCACTCCAGCAGCTCGGTTTCGTTATCGGCGTCAATCAGCAGGTTCATGTTCTGCTTCATCGTCGCGAAAGGTTTCTTGCCAAGGCGCTTCAGGCTGGGAATCAGCAGATCCAGCAACGGCAGGCGCAGGCCAGGATTGAGTAGTGACAGCTGCTCGCGCATGGCATTGAGGGTGTTGAACAGCGTGCGGTCGAGGCTCGACTCCAGCAGAGATAATTGCAGCGCCCGCAGCGAGTCGGAGCGCGATAACAATAGGCCGTAGACCAGCGCTTGAGCGCTATCGGTACTGCGTGCCGCAAGTTTGAGCTTTTGTGGAATATGCTCCAGCACCCGGCGCGCTTCGATCAGATGTTCGGCGCGTGGCGCACCGATAGCGGCCACGGATGCCTGCACGGCGTTCATGTCGTACACCACAGACATCGCTGTGTCCGGCACGCCGCTGAAGGCATCCGGTACCGGCAGCACGGCTCTGGCCACCATTGAGTCCTGCGGCGGCGCGGCAATTTTCACGAACGTGCCATCCCAACTGGCATCGATGCGACGAATACGCTCGCTCAGATCCGGATGACTGGACATCAAGTCAAAGCTTGAAGTGCCCGAACCGAAATACAGATGGCTGAACTCGGCGGCGCGCGCCGCGTTGATCTTCGCGCCCAACGCGTAGCCGCCGATCTTCTTCAGTGCGCCGGCAATGCTTTGTGGATCGCGGGTGTACTGCACCGCCGTTGCATCGGCGAGGAATTCGCGCTGCCGGCTGACTGCCGCCTTAATGAGATTGCCGAATACGGTTCCGCCATACCCGACGATGCACAGCACGGTGCCAAACATCACGGTGAGGATGGCCGGTTGAGTGCGATTGACTGGGGAGCGACGCACGTCATCCATGCCGCGCAAAATGAAGCTGCCAGTCAGGCCGATCACCAGGATGCCGTGGACAACTGCTACCAGGCGCGTGTTCAAACGCATGTCCCCGTTGTAGATGTGACTGAACTCGTGGGCGATCACACCTTGCAGCTCATCGCGCGACAGTAGGTTGATCGCGCCCTGCGTCACGCCAATGACCGCGTCTTGCGGAGTGAAACCTGCGGCAAATGCATTGATAGCCAAGTCCGGCAACAGGTATACCGAAGGCACGACGGTGCCGGACGCGAGGGCCATTTCCTCTACCACATTGACCAGGCGCTGCTCTTCCAGAGTTTGCGCGCTGTGATTGATCAGACGTCCACCCAGCCGACGTGCGACCACTTTGCCGCCGGCCGATAATTCGGCGTATTTGACCAGGCCGCCGACCAGCACAATGCTTGTCACCACCACCGAAACGGCGGTGAACATTTCCCAGCTTAACTCAAGGTCCATGACCGTATTGCCGTCGCCGTCGGAAACCGGCAGCGTCATCAGCAAGCACGACATGAGGATCAGACTGAGTACAGCGAGGCCCATCAAAATAACGAGCAGCACCGAGCGGCGCTTGGCCTGGCGCTGTTGCTGGAAGAAATTCATCGTAAAGTCCGGAAGATGTCGGGTGCGCCTGTCGCATCGTGTTCAGGCGTGCTGGCGGTTACTGCGCGGGCGGCTCAGTAAATTGGCCGTCCCACTGCGGATCAATCCGCCGTATGCGTTCACTCAGGTCAGGATGCGTAGCGAACAGGCTCTTGAAGAATGTTTTCGAGCCGGCGCTGAAATACAGATGGCTGAACTCCTTGGCCCGTGGCGAACTCAGGGTAGACCCCTGGCTGCCGATCTTTTTCAGAGCGCCGGCAATGCCTTGCGGGTTGCGGGTGAATTGCACAGCGCTGGCGTCAGCGAGGAATTCGCGTTGTCGACTCACGGCAGCCTTGATCACGTTGGCAAAGAAGCTGCCGATAAAACCGGCCACGCACAACACCACGCCCATGCTCATGCCCACCAAAAGCCAAAAATACTCGTCATCTTTCTTCTTACTTTTCTTCGACTTGGTCAGGCCAAATAGTAAATAAGCACCGGTCAGACCTACCACCAGAATTCCGTGCACAGTTGCCACCAATCGGGTGTTGAGCAACATGTCGCCGTTGTAAATATGGCTGAACTCATGAGCGATCACCCCTTGCAGCTCCTCGCGCGTCAGCAGTGACATAGCGCCTTGGGTGACACCGATCACCGCATCCTTGGGGTTGAAACCCGCCGCGAACGCATTGATGGTTTCGTCGGGTAGCAGATACACCGCTGGCACGGTGACGCCGGAGGCCAGCGCCATTTCCTCGACAACGTTCATCAGTCGGCGCTCATCCGGTGTGCGCATGTTGTCGTTGATTGGACGCCCGCCAAGCTTTTCCGCGATCACCTTGCCGCCGCCCAACAGTTGAAAAAACTTGAACAGACTGCCGAGCAATACGATGCCCGAAACGATCATGGCGACTACACCTGTGGTGTGCAGGGCTTTGGACTTGGCCTCGCTGTCATGCTGGCCATCAAACACGCCAATGATAAACGGCATGCTGGTAAGAGCGATCAGGCAGAGCACTGCGATGATCATCAGCACGATGAGCAAGGCAGTCTGGTGGCGCGCCCGGCGTTGTTGTTCAAAGAAATTCATGAAGCCATCCGTGGACTGAGAGGATCAGAAGGAGATTTTCGGGGCAACCTTGATCGCCAGCGTGTCAGCGAATTTCAGCGGCGCCGCGTCGCTGCCGTGGCCGAAGCTGGGGGCCAGCAGCAGCGCCGGAAAACTCTGCTTGAGCGTGTTGTAGTTCAACACCGCATCGTTGTAGGCCTGACGCGCAAAACTGACTCTGTTTTCAGTGCTGCTCAATTCTTCGCTGAGTTGCTGCATGTTTTGCGAAGACTTGAGTTCGGGATATGCCTCCATCGTCAGAGTCAGTCGCTCCACCGCGTTGCAGAATGTGCTGTCGACCAGGCCTAGCTGTTCGATATTATTTGCACTGCCCGGTTGCGCCTTTGCGGCTTCAAGCCCGGCCACTGCGGCATTGCGCGCAGCAATCACGGCCTCGAGGGTTTCCTGCTCATGGGCAAGGTAGCCTTTGGCAATGGCCACCAGATTGGGGATCAGGTCGTAGCGGCGCTTTAGCTGGACTTCAACCTGAGCGAAGGCATTTTTGATTTCATTGCGTCGGGCAACCAGCGAGTTGAACAAGTACATGCAGTAGAAAGCGCAGAGTCCAAGCAAAACCAGATTGACGACAAGATAGGTGTTCACGGTGATGTCCTTATTCACTCGGCGGGATTTTGCGCGGCATGTTAGCGCAAAAGCGCGCTGTTGAGCCCGGATCCTTTGGGAGTGCGCTTGCTCGCGAAGGCGGCTGTCTACTAACTACAATCCCCCAACCAGCCCAGGCAAAAAAACAAGGAATGATTCCCTGACTCAGCAGTCGGAGTACAGGCAAAACCCATCTGAAGGAGGTTCACCGATGAACAGCAAAACCCTAATCGCCAGTCTGGCCCTCGTTGCCGGCATTGCCGGGATCAGCCCACTTGTTCAAGCGGCGCAAACCTCAAGCGAACAGGCTGTCCAGTCGCCGACCAGCGACCGCGAGTTGAAGGTCAACGACCGGGCACCAGACATTTATCAGCGCAGCGACAAAGCATTGAAAAACTGGAAACAGAAAGGCCTGAAAGCCCCGGTCGATCAGGCGCAGTGGGTGCAGATCAACGACAAGTACGTGATGGTCATGATCACCAACGGCACCATCGTTGAGATGCAGCCTGTCGAGCGTTAAGCGCTTCGGCAACAATTGGCCATGGACGGTCGATTGCATTCGGGCGCCATTCGGGTAAAACGCGAAGGGCGTTTCGAGTGACTGGATGTCAGGAGCAATCGTTGGAAAAGAAACCGCTTTATCGCAAAGTAAATACCACCGCCCATAACGTCTGGCGCAACAATCAGGGCAGTCACTATCGGTATGAGCGTAATACCAAAGCCGAGAAACGTAGCGAGGCGACGCGGGGTTCGATGCATGGGATCAAGCATCACGGCTACGATTACACGCCATTATTTCGCTTTCTGTTATCTCGTGTCGGAGGTAACTGGGATGAGATTTACAGCGAAGCGGTTGCGCGCCTTGATCGCCCGGAGCCAGTGTTCTGGATGGTGTCCATCCATGAAGACGATCGCGAGGACATCGTGCAACTGGGTGAGTCGAGCTACTTCAATGGTCTGTACGTCGATGAACAAAAGCGCCTGCAAATCGTCAATCCGGATTTGAAGGCCGAAGAGATGAAGCCTCATTGCCAATGTTGCACCCACACTTTCAATGGCGTTGTGTTTGGCTTGCCTCCTGACTGAGTGTTTCCACTCGATAGACCGCCAATCATTGGTTAATGAGTTGCGAACTGCTGCCGTTTCTGGGAAAACGGCCGCCAGTTAAGCAATTGAGTGAATGTCATGAATGATGAACTGCAGGTAATCGATCTCCAGGTGGGCGAGGGCAAGGCTGCCGTCAAAGGCGCGCTCATCACCACCCACTACACCGGCTGGCTGGAAGACGGCAGCGAGTTCGACTCTTCCCACAGCCGTGGCAAACCTTTTCAGTGCGTGATTGGAACGGGGCGGGTGATCAAGGGTTGGGATCAGGGACTGATGGGGATGCAAGTGGGCGGCAAGCGCAAACTGCTGGTGCCGGCGCATCTGGGCTATGGCGAGCGGACGATGGGCAAGATTCCGCCACATTCGAATCTGGTGTTCGAGATTGAGTTGTTGGAGGTTTTGACGCGGGAGGATTGAGAGGAACAAGTGTCGAAGCTGTCCGGATGAGGGGCGGGGACCCTCATCCCAATCTCTGTAGTTTGAGTGTTCGTTTGACGGGTCAGGTGAATGTGTCGATATCGTCAAGCGTGTCCTCAATGATGCCCTTCAGAGCAGGGAACTTCCTCTGAACGGTTTCGAGCGCGGGCAGGACGGTTTCAGTATTCATTTCGCCATGGCGGCGAGCGATATGACCGAGAGCGGTGACCGCAGACGCCACAATCGCTTCGGTTTTGTTGGTGAGATATTTCAGGCAGGTGTCTTGAGCCCAGGCTCTGTCGGTTTCATTCAGACCGATAGACACCAACGCGCAAATGACATTCTCGTCCAGGTCGCTGGCAAGATGTCTTATGGCTTCATCATGGCTGAGTGATGGGTCTTGATAGATGAGGCTCATTGTCAACGTTACCCCCTTACGCCAATTAACAGGTCAAGTTCCGTCGGTCGCTGTTCGTTCAGTTCTTTGGCAATTTGTTGAATTTGGGATTCTGTAAGCAGCCATTCGCCATCCGGACTTTCGTCAAAGTTCTTCCAGCCTAGGACAGCCAAAACCTTAGGCTCGAATTGAGGTTTGACTGCAGCTCATATTTTAAGGCGTCATCCTCGACGTCACCTTTTAGAAAACCGCTAATCCATAAAAAACATAAATATCCTTCGCCTTGTTTTGGGTCGATCTTTGGGGGCTGCGGGATCGATCTGTTCCCCAGTTACGTGGTTGAACTCGCCAAGGCGTTTGCCTTGCTTGTTGCATAACTCGATCGCCGGATAGAACTGGGTAAATAGTTTGGGCTAATCCTACAGCCGTTTCTCCATAACGATGGTGCGCTCCGCCCCATGAAACTCGTCGCGGATTTTCTGATAACCCAACGCGGTATAAAATCTTTCAGCTGTAATCGACGATGGCACACGTACAGTTCCAATACCTGCGCTGGCAGCAGTTGTATGAATGAAATCCATCAAGTACCGCCCGATACCCCTTTTTTGGTGAGCTGGGTCAACGAAAACACTTCTGACGACATCACCGTCGAGACCGGCAGTACCGATAATGTTTTCGCCCAATAAGGCTACGAAGACCTTACGCTTCGTAAGCTGTGTGGTGATGGCTTCAGGATAAAAGCTCTGCTCAACCTGAGCGATCACATCAGGCGGATAGTCCTGTGAATTTGACTCCCGCAGGGTGGTGATAACTACGCGGCTTATCGCTGCTGCATCTCTGCTCGTGGCGGGGCGAACGTGGCATTCCATGCTGAGACCTCAATCCTAAAGGATTACAGCTTAGCGCTTCGCAATGTGCCTTCCCCGGACGCTTACGCTTAATTAACTTATTCACCCGTTAAGTAAATCGTTGAGACTTGACTGAGTAAGTGTGCGCATCAGTCAGGCGAGCAGACGCTTGAAAAGGCACTTGGCGTCGGGTGAGTAACTCTTCATGGGTTAGCCTGTTTTCTCGGGTTTGACCTTCGGATATTCGATAGCAGAAAGGGCGTCTTCGCGATCACTCAGGCTGCAATTGCCATCGCGTCTAGCATCTCAGCCACTGTCTTTGCAAGTGACGGAAATCGGCGTTTCACCCGCTGTAGCGCTGGCAGCACAGCCTCCATTTCAAGCCCATCAAGTTTCCCTAGAGCGTTCACGGCCGAGGCCACAATTGTTTCCTGCTCGCTTTCAAACAACACCAGGCATGCGTTCTGCGCCCAGCGGCGATCCCGTTCGTTGAGGCCCATGGCGACTAATGCGGCGACGACGTGGGCATCTGGTTTATTGGCCATGTGAAATTCTCCTTTGCGTCGTTTTCCTTGTGGCGAGGGAGCTTGCTCCCGCTGGGTTGCGAAGCGACCCCAAGCCCCATCGATCCGGTTCGGATCTGGATTTTCGACTGCTGTGCAGTCGAGCGGGAGCAAGCTCCCTCGCCACAGGGACGCTTTTCAATTGCTGATCGGGGCTCGAGGTTGTCGAGGGCGCGGTTCACGGCGAGTTCGCCGAGCATGACTACTTGCTGGATGCCGAGCACGGTGTTGCGGTAGGGCGCTTCGAGCAGGCCGGCGAAGTCGCTGAGCATGATGCTGGCCGAGGCCATGGATTCGCAGGCGTGGGCCAGCAGTTCTTCGTTGTCCATGTTCGGGGCGACGACGAACATGTGGCTGGGTTTGCGCTCGGGCGGGGCTTGCGGTTTCAGGTAGTGATCGAGGGCGCGTTCGGCGGCTTCGTGGAGTTTTCTGGAATTGGGGTTGGAGTAGGGGGATGTTGATTCCGGGTCAGGTATTGCGTCCGCTTCAGGCGGATTTGGTGTGACTTTGAACATTTGCGAGACCTTTATATAGAGGCTGCCCACCATCGCGACTAAACGAAGAGAGAGGCAGCTATGCGCAGGTTAGTCGACCGGTGGTCTCACAATTTCCGGCGCGCCCGAAGGCGCCCTGCGCACAGCCACCATTGAGTTCAGGCGTACGAGCGGCCTGAATGTATGGATGCTTTACGAAATGTGAGACAACCGAGCGACTAAACCCGATCACTGACCATTCAGTGACGCGAACCAAGTTACCGATGCCCCCCAAACCGCACAAGCCGGCGGATTCTGGCGTAGTTGTAGGCAAAGGCGCAAGGCGATGTAGCCTGCTGGATGATGCCTAAATGATGCTGCGTTTTTCAGTCCGCCATCGCCAGCAGGCTGGCTCCCTCAGGGGATTTGTGATGGGCGATGAACCTGAGCACTCCACCGGACAATTGTGGGAGCGGGCTTGCTCGCGAAGAGGCCGGCACATCCGGCATCTTTGTTAGCAGACACACCGCCTTCGCGAGCAAGCCCGCTCCCACCGGGGGATTTGTGTTGGACGCTGAACTCGAGCGCACCACCGGACAATCATGGGAGCAGGCTCGCTGCTATAAAGGGATTGAGGTCGCTTTCAGCATCCCGTTCATCCCTTGAATGCTCACCGTACTTGCGATTGCCCAAGCCATCGGCGACCATGCGCGCCATATAGGGGTAGGGGGTATAGGTATTTCGCACATTCATGAACACAAGGACGAGCTGCTTAACCGCGTGCGGCGCATTGCCGGGCAGGTGCAGGCCGTTGAAAAAGCGCTGGAGGGCGATGCCGATTGCGCCAAGACCTTGCACCTGGTGGCGGCAATTCGTGGGGCGGTCAACGGTTTGATGGAGCAGTTCATCGAGGCCCACACCCGTGAACATGTGGCGCATCCCGACCTCACCGACGAACAGCGTGCCCAGGGCGCCGAAGATCTGCTGCAAGCCATCCGCCGTTATTCCAAATAGAGCACCAGCATCATGAGCCTGACCCCAAGCGCTGACCGTTTCAGCCACGATCACCAGTTTCTCGGCGCGTCCCACGATGAAAACGCCCGCCGCACCTTGTGGGTGGTGGCGCTGACGTTTGTGATGATGATCGGCGAGATCGCCGCCGGTTACCTCACCGGTTCCATGGCTTTGCTGGCCGACGGTTTTCACATGGCAACGCATGCCGGCGCGTTGGGCATCGCCGCCGCAGCGTATGGTTTCGCCCGGCGCAACGCCAACAACCGTCGCTACAGTTTCGGCACCGGTAAGGTCGGCGATCTGGCCGGTTTTGCCTCGGCGATGGTGCTGGGGCTGGTGTCGCTGGGCATTGCCGGCGAATCGATTTTTCGATTGTTCGAACCGACCACTGTGGCGTTTGGCGAAGCAACCGTGATCGCGATTGTCGGGTTGGGCGTAAACGTCCTCAGCGCCTTCCTACTGATGGGCCATCATGGCCATGACCACGGCCATCAGCATGACCACGATCATCACCACCATCACGACAACAACCTGCGCTCGGCCTACATCCATGTACTGGCCGATGCCCTGACCTCGGTGCTGGCGATTGCCGCGTTGCTGGCCGGGCGCTATCTCGGTTGGGTATGGCTGGATCCGGCGATGGGTATTGTCGGCTCGATTGTCATCGCGAAATGGGCCTACAACCTGATGCGCGACAGCGCCGCGGTGCTGCTCGACACCACCGACGAGCCGGTGGCAGCGGAGATCCGCGAGCTGCTGGAAACCTCGGACGATGTGCGCATCAGCGATCTGCATGTCTGGCAGGTCGGCCCGCAGGCGCGGGCGGCGATTGTCAGTGTGGTCGCGGCGGCGGGCGTGACGGCGGAGGCTATTCGCGAACGGCTGGCGCCGGTGCATGAGCTGTCGCACCTGACCATCGAGCTGCGCAACGCTTAGGACTGCACCGCGCTGAACAGTGGAATCCGCCCATTGAGGGATGGGCGGTAATGCCACGTCAGTTGTTGCAGATTCACACCCTGATCAAGGATTTCTCTGACAGTCGCAGCGGCAATGCTCAACGCCAGCGTCTGCCCCGGACACTGATGCCGGCCGCTGCCAAAGCTGAAACTGCGCCGGTCAGGACGATCCAGCAGAAACCGCTCGGGCTCTGCATTCAACAAAGGATCGCGGTTGGCCGAGGCCAGCAGCACCAGAATCACCTCACCGGCCTCTAGCCGCACGCCGTCGATCTCGCAAGTCTGCGCGACAAAGCGCCGAGTGTTCTGCACCGGCGGATCGAAGCGCTGGACCTCGGCCAACAGTGCAGCCACTGACGCATCGCGCAATTCGGGCTGACGTCGCAGCGCAATCAGCGCATTGCCGATCAGCCCGGCAGTCGCTTCAAACGTCTGCGAACAGAGACCGATCAGGTTGGCGATCAGGGTTTCTTCGTCTCCTGCAAAGCGCTGCTCGATAGCCTTGAGCAAATCGCTATCGGCTTCGGCCAGCAACTCGATGAAATAGCCGTGCAATTGCTCCGCCGCCGCATGCGCCGCCGCCAGTTGCAGGTCATTGCTCAGCGGCGACAGACAGGCGACGAAATCCGCGGTCAGCTCACTGATAGCCCGGCCCTGCGCCGGGGTGAAGCCGAGCAGCGCCGCGACCACGCACACCGGGCCGCGAAACATCGCCTTATATAAGCCATCGGCGTCCGCCGTCATCAATCGCGCCGCCACCAGCGTGCGTACCAGGTTGTCATCGATCAGCTGCAGCGCTGGTTCCACCGCAGACCGTGGGCAGCGCTGACGTTCGCCATCGTTCATCCGCATCAACTGCCCGAACACCTTGCCGGCCATCCCCGAGGCAATCGCCTTGGGCACCGGCTCCCGCAGCGGTCGCACCCGACAGTCGGCATGCGTCAGCACTGCGCTCACCGCGCGGGCGCTGCTGGCGACCCACAGTTTCAATCCGTGATCAAAGGTCAGTCCGCCCTCGGCGCGCAGTTTGGCGTAGTAGGGATAGGGATCGGCATGCGTCGCAGCGATGATCGGGTCCATGGTTCACAGCCTTGTCGTCGGGAAAGTGATGCGAGTATCTTCAGTTCGCAGCTACGACGATTCGTCGGGGAGCGAAATATGCACGCAGAACATCAAGACATCGGCGTCTCGCAGGTGGCCGCCGCTATTGCCGAACCGGCACGCACCAAAATCCTCTGCTCGCTGATGGACGGCCACGCCCGCACCAGCACGGAATTGGCCGCCGTCGCCGAGGTCAGCGCCTCCACCGCCAGTGCGCACTTGGCCAAGCTCAAGGAACTGGCACTGGTGCGCTTGCATGTGCAGGGCCGCCATCGCTATTACAGCCTCGCCGATCAGCGCGTGGCCCAGGCGCTGGAAGCGTTGATGGTGATCGGCCAGAACGCCGCGCCGATCTTCAAACCGCACACCCCGGATCGCCTGCAATTCGCTCGTACCTGCTACGACCACATGGCCGGGACGCTCGCGGTGTTGCTGCACGACCGTATGCTTGAGGCGGGGTGGCTGGTGGAAACCGATGAGCGGGCTTATCGCTTGAGCGACAGTGGCGAGGCGTTGTTTGCGAGCTTGGGGATTGAGGTGCAGGACTTGAGCACCTTGCGCCGCAAGTTTGCCTGCCCGTGCCTGGACTGGAGCATGCGCCGGCCGCATCTGGGTGGTTCACTGGGGGCGGCGCTATTGCAAATGGCGTTGAAGCGCAAGTGGGTGACGCAGGATCTGGACAGTCGGACGTTGGCACTGACCGTGGCGGGGCGGAAGGAAATGGGTATGCGATTTGGTCTTGAGTTGCCATTAGACGCGCAGAGCAAAAGATCGCAGCCTGCGGCAGTTCCTACAGGTAACCGTGCACCTTTGTAGGATCCTGTATTTGCACTTTGTGCCAATCCAATAGACTCGATACTGTACGCATAACCAGTATCGAGTCTTCGCCATGCAACTCATCGACAAGCTCAGCATTCTCGCCGACGCCGCCAAGTACGACGCCTCCTGCGCCAGCAGCGGTGCGCCCAAGCGCAGCTCCGAGGGCAAGAGCGGGTTGGGCTCGACCGACGGCATGGGCATCTGCCACAGCTATACGCCGGACGGCCGTTGCGTATCGTTGCTGAAAATCCTCCTGACCAACTTCTGCCTCTACGACTGCCAGTATTGCGTCAACCGCCGCTCCAGCGATGTGCCGCGTGCACGTTTCACCCCCGAGGAAGTGGTGACGTTGACCCTGGATTTCTACCGACGGAACTGCGTCAGCGGACTGTTTCTCAGCTCCGGGATCATCCGCTCGGCGGACTACACCATGGAGCAATTGGTGCGTGTGGCGAAGCTGCTGCGCGAAGAGCATGAGTTTCGCGGCTACATTCACCTCAAGACCATTCCCGAGGCCGATCCGGCATTGATCGAGGAGGCCGGACGGTACGCCGATCGTCTCAGCGTCAATATCGAACTGCCCACCGATGCCAGCCTGCAAACCCTGGCCCCGGAGAAACACATCGGCTCGATCAAACAGGCGATGCACACCATCTACACCGGCGAGCAGACCGTGCTCAACGAGCCGCGCTCGGCGAAATTCGCTCCGGCCGGGCAGAGCACGCAGATGATCGTCGGCGCCGATGACACCGACGACAGCACGATCCTGCATGGCGCTCAGGCCTTGTACGGCAATTTCCGCCTGCGCCGGGTCTACTATTCGGCATTCAGCCCGATTCCCGACAGCCCGAAAAGCGTGCCATTGGCCGCGCCACCGCTGATGCGCGAGCACCGTTTGTATCAGGCCGACTTCCTCTTGCGCAGTTACGGCTACAGCGCCGATGAGCTGCTCAAAGGCCCGGGTAATCTGGCGCTGGATATCGATCCGAAGCTGGCCTGGGCACTGCAGAATCGCGAAGTGTTTCCGCTGGATCTGAATCGCGCCGAACCGGCGCTGATCGCGCGCATTCCCGGCATCGGCCTGCGCACAACCGAACGTTTGGTGCAATTGCGCCAGCAACGGCGCATCCGCTATGAAGACGTGGCGCGCATGCGCTGTGTGCTGGCCAAAGCCAAGCCGTTCATCATCACCAGCGATTACCACCCGCAACAGGCCGAAGTCACCAGCCAGATGCTCTACCAGCAATTGCGCGACCGGCCGCAGCCACAGCAGATGGGGTTGTGGGGATGATCAATCTCGATTGCGACGACCTGTTCGACACCTGGCGCCAGCAGGCGCGCTGGCTGCTCAGCCATGAAGTCGACCCGAGTCTGGTGAGTTGGGCGTCGGAAGGGGTGAGCGATCTGTTTGCCAGTGACGTGCATGTGCCGGAGGGGCAGGGGCCGTTTCAGGCACGCATCCCCCGTGCATTGCTCGACACCCTGGAACAAGCTGCACGCTACCGGGGCGACCAGCGCTGGAGTCTGTTGTATGAAGTGCTGTGGCGAGTCAGCCATGGTGATCGCACGGCGATGATGGCTGGCGACAAACTCGGCAGCGAGCTGCAGCGGCGGATCAAGCAAGTGCAGCGCGAAGCCCACCATTTGCATGCGTTCGTGCGTTTCATCGAACGCCCGCAGGATCAGCCAGGCCCGCAATATGTGGCGTGGCACGAACCAGCCCACGACATCCTGCGCAGTGCCAGCGAGCATTTCATCGGACGCATGGGCCGGCATCGCTGGTTGATCGCCACGCCGCGCGATGGCGTGTATTACGACGGCGAACAACTACTCCATCAGCGCCAATGCCCGGTGGAATGGCAGCAACTGGCGCAGAACATTGATGACCCGCACGGCGAGTTGTGGCTGACCTATTACAGCCACATCTTCAACCCGGCGCGGTTGAACGAGAAAGTCATGCAGGGACACTTGCCGGTACGGTTCTGGAAGAATCTGCCGGAAGGGGAGTTGATTCCCGGGCTGATTACCCAGGCGCGCACGGGCAAGCAGCAGAACGGACAGGCCAGCGGGATTGCCGCGCGGGGCGGCAAGCGGATTGCCTTGAAATAGAAAATCAAAAGATCGCAGCCTGCGGCAGCTTCTACATGGGTATCGCATTCCATCTGTAGGAGCTGCCGAAGGCTGCGATCTTTTGATCTTTATCATCACTACGAAAAAGCCCCCCATCAATCACTTGATGGGGGGCTTTTGTGCATCAGCGGCCGTCAGATCAAACCTTGATGATCCAGCCCGCTGGCGCTTCGATGTCGCCGGTCTGCACGCCAGTCAGCTCTTTGTAGAGCTTCTGGGTGACCGGGCCGACTTCGGTTTCGCTGTGGAACACGTGCAGGTGGTCGTTGTAGCTGATCCCGCCGATCGGCGTGATCACCGCAGCGGTACCGCAAGCACCGGCTTCCTTGAAGTCCGACAGCTTGTCGATCAGCACGTCGCCTTCCACCACTTCCAGGCCCAGACGGGTTTTCGCCAGTTCGATCAGCGACAGGCGGGTGATGCCCGGCAGCACGGATGGCGAGTTCGGAGTGATGAACTTGTTGTCGTGGGTGATCCCGAAGAAGTTGGCGGAACCGACTTCCTCGATCTTCTTGTGGGTCAGCGGATCCAGGTAGATGGCGTCAGCGAAGTGCGCTTTCTTGGCCTGAGAGCCCGGCATCAGGCTGGCGGCGTAGTTGCCACCGACCTTGGCCGCACCGGTGCCTTGTGGGGCGGCGCGGTCGAAGCTGGAAATCTGGAAATTGTGCGGCGTCAGGCCGCCCTTGAAGTAGGCGCCGACCGGGATCGCGAACACCGAGAAGATGAACTCCGGCGCGGTACGCACACCGATGTTGTCACCCACACCGATCACGAACGGACGCAGGTACAGCGCGCCGCCTGTGCCGTATGGCGGGATGAAGCGCTCGTTGGCGCGAACCACTTCCTTGCACGCTTCGATGAACTGCTCGGTCGACACGTGCGGCATCAGCAGGCGAGCGCAGCTGCGTTGCATGCGAGCGGCGTTCTGGTCTGGACGGAACAGGTTGATCGAGCCGTCCTTGCAACGATAAGCCTTCAGACCTTCGAAGCACTGCTGGCCATAGTGAAGGGCAGTCGAGCCTTCGCT
>Ga0153931_100028_pt1 | contig 93493 bp, 94 predicted proteins | sample TSNJ015MetaG_FD_104730 | JGI IMG/M metagenome (GOLD analysis project Ga0153931, IMG submission 104730) | Attine ant fungus gardens microbial communities from New Jersey, USA - TSNJ015 MetaG | ecosystem: Host-associated > Fungi > Mycelium > Unclassified | place: USA: New Jersey, Wharton State... | reverse complement strand
GCTCCCACAGGGGATTCGGGTTGGACATGAGGATTTGAGAGCCCCAGCAATTACAGTGGGACTTGTGCTGGATTGGGCATCCGCAATCACCCGCTCCCACAGCAACATGAGTGCGCGGCGCGCAATGCCCTGTTTCGCAAGACCCACTGGATAAACCCATCTCCACACCACCACTGTCACCGAAGGATCTGCAATGCCCCCTGGAAAACGTGAACTGGCGCAAATCGAGCGGCGCTTGATTGCCACGCTCACTGACGCGTGTGAAACCGCAAAAGGCGAAATCAAAGGTTTCACCTGGCTCACCCACACCGCTGATTTGAACGCGCTGGCTCAAACCCTGAAAGTCATCTGGGTGTTCGAAACCGAGGCCGACAAAAATCTCGCCCTGACTGACGCCAAGGCACGCATCCATGAACTGACGGCTGCTGCTCTGCATGAGGCCAACATCGATGTGTCTGTTTCAGACCGCAACGTGCGTTTCGACTCCGAAGAGGAATGCCAACGCACTTACGGTGGCAACTGGCGTAATCGTCTGGCTAGGTATTCCTAGCCCTTGCGCTGCTGCTGATACTGCGCAACCAGCTTGTCGAGGAACTCGAACAGTTTCAGGTTCATCTGCTCATAAGCATTGGTTCGTAGCATCGCCGGCTGCTGAACGAAACGCCGATCCACCGCCGCCGCCAACTCGTCGCCGGACGCGGCAATCAAGCGCTCCACGACCTCCGTCGTGAACTCCATATGGCACTGGAAGCCGTAGACCAGATCGCTGTACTCGACAATCTGACGCGGGCAGCCCTCACTGACGGCAAGGATCTTCGCCTGCGCCGTCAGCCCCGGCATATCGTTGTGCCAATGCCCCACTTCGAGCATATCGCCGAAGTGCGCAACCTTGGGGTTGCTCTTGCCCGCCTCCGTCAAGGTGATCGGAAAATTGCCGATCTCCTTTTCCGGACTATGGCCATGTGTGGCGCCCAGCGCTTCGCCGAGCAATTGCGCACCCAGGCAAACGCCGATCACTGCCTTGTTCGCGTTGATCGCTCTGACGATCAGATCGCATTCGGCGGCCGCATCGAAATGCGGGCATTGCTCTTTGCTCGTCGCCGGCGATTGCGGACCGCCCAACACCACCAGCAGGTCGATGTTCTCGACGCTGGCAGGCAACGCGTCAAACGCATGAACGCGCGAATAGCTCGCTTCATGGCCACGTTCGCGAACCCAGGTTTCATAGGCGCCGGGCGATTCGAATGCTTCGTGAACCACGAAATGAACGTTCATTGGAAATCCTTGGTGAGGGGCCGGATGAGTGATGCGCGAAAGACTATATGACACTTCGTGTCATTGGCAAGTCCGTTGCTGGAGCTGAGCTGCCAACTCCGCAATCACTTCTCTCAACCGGTCACGTTCGACCCGACAGGATGAACCTCACCTGCACTGCGCCCCGCAAACCAGGCGAGCACAGACGCCACCACCAACACCGCAGCGCTCAGCTCGAAGGTGGCTTTATAACCGCTCAGATCAAACGCCAGCCCACCGACGATTGCCCCTCCGGCGATTGCCAGTTGCACGATGGCCACGAGCAAGCCTCCGCCAGCTTCGGCATCCTCCGGGAGTGTCTGCGCCAGCCATGTCCACCAGCCAACGGGAGCCGCCGTGGCGACCAGCCCCCACAGCCCGAGCAGCACTGCGCTGAGCAACGGCGATGCGCCGAAGTTCACAAGGGCCAGTGCAATCACCGCCATGATCAGCGGAATAACCGTGAGCGTGCGGTACAGGCCGGTGCCGAGGAATCGTTCAATCACAAAGGTCCCGATGAAACCCGCAAGCCCCAGCCCCAGCAGCATCAACGACAGGGTTGCAACGCTGACCCCGGTGACGACCTCCAGAAAGGGACGCAGGTAAGTGAACAGCATGAACTGCCCCATGAAAAATACGCTGACGGCGACCATCCCCAAGGCGACCGGCCATTGCTTCATCAACCGCAGGGCATTGCCGCTACCGGCCTGACGCTCGAGCTTGAAGGACGGCAGGCTGATCAGCAGCCACACGGCCGCCAGCGCAGCGACCGGAACCACACAGAAGAATGCGCCGCGCCAGCCTATCAACGCGCCGAGGAAACTCCCCGCCGGAGCGGCAATGACCGTTGCCAGCGCGTTACCGCCGTTGACAATGGCCAGTGCCCGAGACACTTGGTCAGGCTGCACCAGACGCATCGCGGTCGCCGCCGACAACGACCAGAAACCGCCGATAGCGATACCGATCAAGGCCCGCCCGAACATGAACGAAGGGTAGCCCGGCGCGAACGCGACGACCGTCCCCGAGACGATCATCAGCAAGGTCAGACCCAGCAACAGCTTCTTGCGCTCTACGCGAGCAGCGACCGCTGCAATCACCAGGCTGGTCACCAGGGCGAATGCCCCGGACACGGAAATCCCCTGCCCGGCCTGGCCTTCGCTGATGTGCAGTTCGACGGCAATCGGCGTCAGAAGGCTGACCGGCATGAATTCTGAAGCGACCAGCGCGAAGGCGGCCAACGACATGGCCAGCACGGCGCTCCAGCCGCGTTGTTCTGTAGAAAGGGAAGTCATGGGAACTACCTGTATTGCGAGAGGCGTCAGGATCGCGTTGTCGAATCGCGGCAATCCTGTAATGGTTTGACACATTCTCCCGGTCGATTGACCTCTGCCCTAGTGCATTCCTCTTGAATGCTTGCCTGATCCTCTGAGGATGCAGGGTGATGTATAGGAAACGTCTGTTCAGCGGACTAGAGTTCGATCATCAGGAGTTGCCCGACATGATCACTACCCCGCTGCGCCACGAGTCACCTTTGGCGTTGAACATTGACCCGCGCGTGAGCGTGCCGGGTGACTTCCCCACGGCCATACCCGGGCTGTCGCTGTTTCGTCGCGACCAGCCGGCGCCACCGGCCGTGTGCATGATCGAGCCGAGCCTGATTCTGGTGGGCCGCGGGGAGAAGCGCTTGTGGGTCGGGGGTGAGGGTTACAGCTATGACCCTTCGCGGTTTCTGGTCACCTCACTGGATCTGCCCGCCAACTCCGAAGTGCTGGTTGCCAGCCCCGAACAGCCCTGTGTCGGGCTGGTGCTGAAACTGGATGTGAGCATGCTCGCCGAGGTCATCACCAAGGTTGGCCTGCCGGCCAAGCGGCATTCATCCACGGGTGCAGGCGCTGGCATTGGCGACATGTCGTGCGCGCTGGAAGGCGCGCTCGAACGCCTGCTGGCATTACTCGATGAGCCCGAGGCAATCCCGCTGCTGGCGCCGCTGGTGCTGCGGGAAATCCACTATCGGCTGCTCAATACCGATCAAGGCGCGCGGCTGCGGCAGATCACTGCTGTCGATGGCCAGGGTTATCGCATCGCCAAAGCCATCGACTGGCTCAAGGTCAACTACAGCGCGGCGCTGCGCATCGATGAACTGGCGGCGCGGGTGCAGATGAGCGCACCGACGTTTCACCACCACTTCCGCCAGCTCACCGGCATGAGCCCGCTGCAGTACCAGAAGTGGCTGCGATTGAACGAGGCGCGCCGACTGATGTTGATGGAGCGTCTGGACGTTTCGCGAGCGGCGTTTGCGGTCGGCTATGAAAGTCCCTCGCAGTTCAGCCGCGAATACGCACGCCTGTACGGCACCGCACCGAGTCGTGACATGGCGCTGCTGCGGGGCGAGCCATACACCGCAGAAGCGCTGGGCAACGCGACCAGTTGAGCAAAAGAACACGCTTTACCGGTGAGGCGCCACGCCGCGTGTCACCGCTTATAAAAATGCACGTCAACCGATGATCGAGCGGGTGAACCATGGAACTACGAATCAACCAGAAAACCTATCAGGTCGATGCCGACGCCGATACGCCCCTGCTGTGGGTGATCCGCGATGACCTGGGCATGACCGGCACCAAATACGGCTGTGGACTGGCGCAGTGCGGCGCCTGCTCCGTGCTGGTGGACGGCAACGTGGTGCGCTCGTGCGTCACGCCGGTGGCCGGTGTGGTAGGCCGCGAGGTCACCACCATTGAGGCGATCGAGGCCGATGAAGTGGGCAAACGAGTGGTCTCGACCTGGGTCGATCTGCAGGTCGCCCAGTGCGGCTACTGCCAGTCCGGACAGGTGATGGCCGCCACGGCGCTGCTCAAGCAAAACTCCAAGCCAAGTGACGCGCAGATCGAGGCGGCGATGGTCAACCTGTGCCGCTGCGGCACATACAACGCCATTCATGCCGCCGTGCATGAGCTGGCCGGCAAGGGAGACGCCTGATGAACGTGCGTATCGATCCTGCTCAGGAAGCCTCGGCACTGACTCTGCACGAACCGATCAACGTGTCGCGCAGACGTTTCCTGGCCGGCACCGCCGTCGGCGCACTGGTGCTCGGCTTCGGTCTGCCGCTGGGTGCGACTCGGGTGCAAGCTGCCGTGGCGGCCGCGACTGCCGAGCGCGGCACGCAAGTCCCGGCGTTTCTGGAAATCCGCCCGGACAACCGCGTGCGCCTGCTCTGCCCGTTCATGGAGGGCGGACAAGGTACGTTCACCGCGATGGCGCAGATCGTCGGTGAAGAGCTGGATGCCGACCCGTCGACTTTCCTGGTGGAAGCCGCGCCGCCCGGCGAGGCCTATGTAGTGATGGAAAACGGTATGCGCATCACCGGCGGCAGCATGTCGGTGCGCATGAGTTACCCGGTGATGCGCCGCCTCGGCGCCCTCGCCCGCGCCATGCTGCTGCAGGCCGGCGCGCAGCAACTGGGGGTGCCGGTGAGCGAACTGAGCACCGAACCCGGCAAAGTCGTGCACGCGAAGTCGGGCCGCTCGGTGGCCTACGGCGAACTGGCCGAGCACGCCATGGATCTGCCGGTTCCCGATCCGGCCTCGGTGCAGCTGCGTGATCCGAGCCAGTTCCGCTGGATCGGCAAACCGGTGAAGCGCGTCGATGCCTACGACAAGTCCACGGGCAAGGCGCTCTACAGCATCGACCTGAAGGTCGACGACATGCTCCACGCCGCCGTTCAACATGCCCCGCGTCTGGGGATGACGGTGGGCAATCTGCGTAACGAAGAGCAGGTCAATGCGATGAAAGGCGTGCATTCCGTGCATCGTCTGCCGGGTGCCGTGGCCGTGGTCGCCGAGCGCTGGTGGCACGCCAAACGTGCAGTGGAAGCGATTCAGGTCGACTGGCAGGAACCTACGGCCGACAGCAAGGTACGACCGATGCCCGCCGACTTTTCCAGCGATGCCTGGCTCAAGCGCCTGGCTGAAGACAAAGGCCCGGCCAAGGATGATGAAAATGAAGGCGACGTGGCTGCAATTCTGGCAAGTGCCAAGACCCGGATCGACGCCACCTACCACAACCAGTACCTGAACCACGGCCAGTTGGAGCCGCCGTCGGCGCTGGCCCGATTCAATCCCGACGGTTCGCTGGAAGTCTGGCTGCCGAATCAGGCGCCGGACATGTTCCGTGCGGACATCGCCAAACGCACCGGGCTGGACCCGTCGCGGATTACCTTGCATTCGCCATTGCTGGGGGGCTTCTTCGGTCGGCATTTCCTCTACGACGCCGCCAGCCCCTACCCCCAGGCGATCGAACTGTCCAAGGCAGTTGGCCGCCCGGTCAAACTGATCTGGAGCCGCGAGGAAGAGTTCCTGCGCGACGTGCTGCGTCCCGTAGCCGCCGTGAATTTCCGCGCCGCGCTGGACAACGACGGCTGGCCGCTGGCAATCGAAGCGATCAGCGCCACCGAAGGTCCGACCGAGGCGCTTGCCGGCAAGCAGGGTGAAAAGCTCGACCCGACGGCGCTTGAAGGGTTATCGGGCAAGTCCTACGCGATCCCCAACAAGCGCATCGCGCAGATCTACGCCAAAGGCCCGGCGATGCTCGGTTACTGGCGTTCGGTGGGCAATTCGCTCAACGACTTCTTCTATGAATCGTTCCTTGACGAACTGGCTGACAAGGGCGGCAAGGACCCGTTCGAACTGCGCCTGCATCTGCTGCGCGACAACCGTCGACTGACCACGCTGCTGCAAGCAGTGGGCGAGCTGTCGGGTGGCTGGAAGCGTGGGCCGTTTACCGCGGCGGACGGCAGCAAACGTGCCCGAGGCGTGGCGATGGCGTCGCCGTTCGGTACCCAGACCGCCGTGATCGCCGAGGTCTCCATCGAGAACGGTCAGGTCAAGGTGCACGACATCTGGCAGGCAATCGACCCCGGCAGCATCGTCAATCCGGCGATTGTCGAAGCGCAGGTCAATGGCGCGGTGGCGCTGGGATTGTCGCAGACGCTGGTGGAGGAAGCCGTGTGGATTGATGGCAAACCGCGCGCGCGCAACTACGACTTGTATCCGATCCTGCCGCCTGCGCGGATGGCTCGGGTCCACGTACGTGTTGTCGAGAGCGGGGAAAAAATGGGCGGCATCGGCGAACCACCGCTGCCCGCCGTCGCGCCCGCTGTCGCCAATGCGGTGGCAACGCTGACCGGGCAACGGGTGCGCAGCCTGCCCATGAGCCGACACACCTTCAGTTGATCAGCGCCGGAGCGTCCATGAATAACCACCGATTCGCAAGAACCGCTGGCTGGCTGGCAGTGCCGTGCCTGGTCGCGGCAGGCCTGCTGGCCTGGTATGTCACCCGCGAGCCTGTCTCGCGCCTTGAAAACAACCAAATCGCCGTGGCCGATATCGACCCGGCGCTGGTGGCCCGTGGCGAATACGTCGCCCGACTCAGCGATTGCGTCGCGTGCCACAGTTTGCCGGGCGGTGCACCGTTCGCTGGCGGCCTGGAAATGGCCACACCTTTGGGCGCGATCCACACGACCAACATCACCCCGGAGCCAGAAACCGGCATCGGTCGCTACAGCCTGGCGGACTTCGACCGTGCGGTGCGCCACGGCGTGGCACCCGACAGCCGTCGTCTGTACCCGGCGATGCCCTACCCGTCCTACGCCAAGCTCAGTGACGACGACGTGCGGGCGCTGTACGCGTTTTTCATGAAAGGCGTGGCACCGGTCAAACTGACGAATATCCCGAGCGCGATTCCTTTCCCGTTGAACCTGCGCTGGCCGATTGCCCTGTGGAACGGTGTGTTTGCCGATACCGGACCTTACGTGGCCAAACCGTCGCAGGATGAAGTGTGGAACCGCGGCGCCTATCTCGTTCAAGGCGCCGGGCACTGCGGCAGTTGCCATACGCCGCGCGGTCTGGCGTTCAACGAGAAGGCTCTGGATGAATCCGCCACGCCGTACCTCGCCGGCGCCTTGCTCGATGGCTGGTACGCGCCGAGCCTGCGGGATGATCACAACACCGGCCTGGGCCGCTGGAGCGAACCGGAGATCGTGCAGTTCCTCAAGACCGGGCGCAACCGACATGCGGTGGTTTACGGCTCGATGACCGAGGCGTTCAACAACTCCACGCAGTTCATAAGCGATGACGATCTGACCGCGATTGCCCGTTATCTCAAGTCGTTGCCGGGGGACCCTCAGCGCGACGGCCAACCCTGGCAGTACCAGGCGGTTTCGGCGACGGAACGTCTGGACGCGCCCGGTGCTCATACCTACGTCACGCGTTGCGCCTCGTGCCACGGCCTCGACGGCAAGGGCCAGTCGGAATGGATGCCACCGCTGGCCGGCGCCACCTCGGCACTGGCCAAGGAAAGTGCCTCGGCGATCAATATCACCCTCAACGGTTCGCAGCGGGTGGTGGCCGCCGGAGTGCCGGATGCCTATCGCATGCCGGCCTTCCGTGAGCAGTTGTCGGATCAGCAGATCGCCGAAGTGCTGACCTTCATGCGCAGCACCTGGGGCAATCAGGGCAGTGCCGTTGAAGCGCAGGCAGTCAACAAGCTGCGTGAACACACCGATCCGGCCAGCAGCAGCCCGATCATCCTGCAAATGCGTTAGAGGAACTTTGATGGAAAGCATCGACTTGCTGGTCCTGCGCACCGCGCGGGACTGGCTCGCCGCCGGCGAGCGAGTGTTGCTCGCCACGGTGGCGCGCACCTGGGGCTCTTCGCCGCGCCCGACAGGGTCGATGATGGCCTTGCGTAACGACGGTCGCGCGGTCGGCAGCGTGTCCGGCGGCTGCATCGAGGACGACCTGATCCATCGCTACACCACCGCGCATGGTGGCAGCGGCTTCAAGGACGCTGCGCCCGAGGTGGTGCGCTACGGCGTCAGCGCCGACGAGGCGCATCGTTTCGGTTTGCCCTGTGGCGGCACGCTTGAGCTGATTCTGGAGTTCAACCCGTCGTGGCAGGTGCTGGAGGAACTGCTGGTGCAACTGGATGCCGGGCAACTGGTGCGCCGCTGCCTGGCACTGGATAACGGTCGCGTCACACTGCAAGCCACGGCCACCCCGGAGCAATTCAGTTTCGACGGCCAACAGATGCTCAATACCCTCGGGCCGGGGTATCGGCTGCTGATGATCGGTGCCGGCGCGCTGGCCGAGTATCTGGCGACCATGGCGCTGTTCAACGGCTTCAAGGTCGCGGTTTGCGATCCACGTGCGGAATACATCGAAACCTGGGCGGTGAACGGCGTGGAGCGGATCATCGGCATGCCGGATGACGTGGTGCGCGACTTCGCGGTCGATCTGCGCACCTGCATCGTCGCCTTGAGTCATGATCCACGACTCGACGATCTGGCGCTGCTCGAAGCCCTGCACAGCCCGGCGTTTTACATCGGCGCCATCGGTTCGCGGCGCAATAGTCAGCTGCGTCGCGAACGTCTGATCGAGCATTTTGGTGAGACCCAAACGTCACTCGAGCGCCTGCACGGACCGATCGGCATCTACATTGGCAGCAAGACACCGGCGGAGATCGCCGTCAGCGTGATGGCCGAGATCCTGGCCGCGAAAAATGGCGCCAGTCTGCCGAAAGAGTTTTCAATCGCCAGCTCCAAGGCGCAGGAAGCCTGACTGGCTGGAACAATAGCGATCATCAGGGCCTTTCGAGGCTTACGGGTAATCACCCAATCGCATCGACAGCTCGATGTCATCAGCAAACGGCACCGACAGGTAACCGTTCTGCGGCGCGCGCACATAAGCCAGATATTCCGGGCAATAGTTGGCGTTATCCGCCACCACTAGCGCGCCCGGTTTCAGGTGTTTTTCCACCAGTTTCAACACGTCGCCATACAACGCCTTGGCCCCGTCGAGCAGGAGCAAGTCGACCGACGGCGGCAGGTCGCTGGCGAGGGTGACGAGTGCATCGCCTTCGCGGATTTCCACCAGATCGCTGACGCCGCCCTCGATGAAGTGATGGCGGGCCAGGGCGATTTTCGACGGTTCGAATTCGCTGCCGATCAATACGCCGCCACCGTTGTCGCGCAGTGCCGCCGCCAGGTGCAGAGTGGACAGGCCGAACGAGGTGCCGAACTCGACAATCGCTTTGGCCTTGGTATTGCGCGCCAGCATGTACAGCAGTTTGCCGGTGTCACGCGAGACCGGCAGCCACAGATCCTTGAGCATGGCGTAGAGTTTCAGGTACTCGGTCTTGCTGTGCATCAGGCGCTCGCGCTCCTCGCCCGACACCGTTTCCAGCACCGGGCTGGTGGCAGCGCTGGCTTGGCTGTAGAGGCGTTCGATCAGGCTGGCCAATGGCTCAGAAGTCAGGGTGGTCATGATTGCTTTCCGTCAGTGGGGGATTAAGATGCGAGTGATTCGTCGCATTTAAATGATGCGAGTGATTCACTCGATCCGCTATTCGCGTTTCCCCCGAGGCCCGAGCCGCCCATGAGCAATCGTCAGACCGCCCGTATTTCCTCACGCAAACAGCCACAGCAGGCACGCTCGGCTGACTTGGTCGCGGCGATTCTGCAGGCGGCTATTCAGGTTTTGACCGAGCATGGCGCGACCCGATTCACCACCGCACGGGTCGCGGAAAAGGCTGGCGTGAGCATCGGCTCGCTGTACCAGTACTTCCCCAACAAGGCGGCGATCCTGTTTCGTTTACAGAGCGATGAGTGGCTGCAGACCACGCAGATGCTGCAGCGAATTCTGGAAAATCCCGAACAGCCACCCCTGCTGCGTCTCCGCACACTGGTGCAGGCGTTCATCCGTTCGGAGTGCGAGGAAGCGCAGATGCGCGGTGCGCTGAATGACGCGGCGCCGCTGTATCGCGATGCGCCCGAGGCCCACGAAGTGCGCGCCGCCGGACGGCAGATCTTTGCCGAGTTCATGCTGCAATTGCTGCCGGATGTCGATGAGGCAAGCCGCACCGCAACCTGTGATCTGATCCTGACCACGCTCAGTTCGGTAGGCAAAGACTTTTCCGGTACTGCACGCAGCGATCAGGAAATCACAGCTTTCGCCGATGGGTTGGCGGACATGTTCAGCGCCTACATAGTGGCGCTGAATCAAGTCGCCTGAACCACACAAACTCCAGCAAAAAAAAGCCCCGCAACCGAATGAGGTGCGGGGCAAAGTATTGGTTGGTTGCGGCCAACCAAAGGAGCTCGGTTAAAACGGTTTGCGCAGCCGGGTCAGATGCAATCCTGGGCGGCGCGTTCAAAACTGGACGGCAGGAAATTCGAGGCCAGCAAATGGCGCTCGTAGATGAACACCTTGCCGCCACTGCCGGCCTTGTAGGCTTCCAGCACGTTGTCTGCCGACACCTTGCTCGGCACCACGATCCGGTAGCTGCGCTGGGTTTGCGAGACGGTCGGGTTCAGCGCACTGCCCTGCAGCTTCGGCACCACGCAATCGGCGTATTGCGCCGGAGTCTTGTTGGTGTGCAAGGTCAGCGTCGGGTCGTTCGGTGCGGAGGCGCAACCGCCGAGCAGCAAGGAGGCAACGGCCAGGGTCGGGGCAAACAAAGCACGCATCGGGGTAATCCTGAAAATAAAGGTCCGGTTCAACTGGCAGCGGTTCAGCGTCACGGCGCCCCCGCTGCCCTTTTGGTTTTGAGTGTTCAGCTGGAAGCCACCAGCGCCTTGAGCGAGGCGTCGAACTGCTTCAAGGCATTGAGTTGCAGGTCACGTTGTTTCTCGATCTGCGCGGCAATCTCTTGCGCCGCTTTGTCGTGGACCCAGACCGACGGGATCTGTTTCTCCACCGAGCCCTCGGCCTTGCCGATGTACTGCAGGTCGGCATCGTAGAAACGCGCGATGAAGTGCGCTTCGAACAGGCTGTTCTGCTGGGTCAGCAAGCGGTTGAAGGTGTCGAGTTTCACCACGATATCCGGATGCGCCAGAATCAATGCATCAAGGTTGTCGTAAACGGTCACCGACATGAACTGACGCTGCAGCGAGCTGAGCAACCAGTCGATGGCCAGCTCCGGATCGGAGCTGCGGACAAACGCTGCACGAATCCGCGAGTCCAGCGCATCCTTGGCACCGTGCAGCGCCATGTCGTGGTAACGCGTCAGGTACTGCAGGTTTTCCCGGGTGTTTTCGCTGTACAGCACACCCACGGTCTGTGAATGCTGCAAGGTCGCGCTGCTGCCGGCGATCGGTTGAAGATGACACTCACAGGCGTCGTCTGCGTAAGACGGTGCCGTGGCTACCACGCCGCTCAGCAGAGCGATCAGCGCCAGTCGGGTCAGTGTCTTCATCGCGCAATTTCCTTGAGCTGCGTGTTCAATGAAAGCGATTTTCCGCCTATTGAATGCAAAGCTGAACTTGCGTTTCGTGATGGTCACTATTACTTCTAGCGATAGTTACCGACGATAAAGTTTGATGCACGCTCATCCCTAATGACTAAAACAACAGTGAGGAAGTCGATTTGAGAACCTTTGACCTGATCCGCGACGCGGTTTTGCCCGACTTTCGCGAGCGGGTGGCCGAATACCTGGTGCAGTACGAAAGCGTGTTGCTGGACGATGACATCACCGATGCACAGCTCAAACGCGATACCGCCAACCAATTGCGCGGTTATCTGCGCGGGCTGAACACCACGCGCGTGCTGGGCATGGCCTACTGGGAAGAACTGGATCGGCGGATCGTCGACACCTGGCTCGCGCCACAGCGATGACCGACTAGACTTGCCGGGCTGCCAATGTCCCGTCAGTCGAACCGGAGGTGTCTCCCATGAGCAACAGCGAACCTGCAACTTTCAACGGCTGGGCCGCCACCGCCGCCCGCGCCCCGCTGGAACGCTACAGCTACGATCCCGGCCCCTTGGGCGAAGAGGAGGTGGAAGTCGCGGTGGAATATTGCGGCGTCTGTCACTCCGATCAGTCGCTGATCGACAACGACTGGGGCATCAGCCGCTACCCGTTCGTGCCGGGTCACGAGGTGGTCGGCAAAATCGTGCGCATGGGTCCGCAAGTGCGCGGCCTCGAACTCGGCCAGCGCGTCGGCATCGGCTGGTACAAGGGCAGCTGCATGCATTGTTCGTCGTGCATCAGCGGCTCGCAGCAACTGTGCGGCACCGCCCAACCGACCATTATCGGCAGCAACGGCGGCTTTGCCGATCGCTTGCGTTCGCACTGGGCGTGGGCGATTCCGGTGCCGGCCAATCTTGATCCGGCGATGGTCGGCCCGTTGTTCTGCGCCGGTTCCACCGTGTTCAACCCGTTGCTGCAGTTCGGCGTCAAACCCACCGACCGGGTCGGCGTGGTCGGCATTGGTGGCCTCGGTCATCTGGCACTGCGGTTTCTCAACGCGTGGGGCTGCGAAGTCACTGCGTTTACCTCGTCCTTGAACAAACAGGATGAAGCCAGGCGTCTGGGCGCGCATAACGTGGTCGCCTCGACTGACAGCCAGGCGCTGAAAGCGATTGCCGGCAGCCTGGACTTCCTGCTGATCAGCGCCAACGCCGACCTCGACTGGACCGCGATGCTCGCCACCCTGCGCGGCAATGGGCGGCTGCATTTCGTCGGGATCGTGCCCAACGCGATTCCGGTGCATGTGTTCGATCTGATCCCCCAGCAGAAATCCCTGTCCGCTTCCCCGGTCGGCTCGCCCGGCACCATGGCGACCATGCTTGAATTCTGCGCCCGGCATCAGATTCTGCCGCAGGTCGAGATGTTTCCCATGAGCAAGGTCAACGAGGCCGTCGATCATCTGCGCAGTGGCAAGGCGCGCTATCGCGTGGTGCTGGACGCCAGTCAGTGACGATCCTGCGCGGCGTCTGCGAGGGCAGCCGCCGCACCTCCTGCCAAAACAGCCCCGAACGCTTACAATCGCCCGTCTAACCGCCCCCTCAGACAGGCGCTTCAAGAAATGCTGCTCGATCCACCAACGATGCTGACCATCTCGATCGCTCTCGCCGCCGCTGCCGCGCTGTATCTGGCGGTCGAGTGGCGCAGCATTCGTGAGCCTTCGCTGCTGTTCTGGAGCGCCGGTTTCGCCACGATCACTGTCGGCTCCACCCTGGCACTGCTACGCAGCAACGGCTTTCTGCTGGTCGGCATCTGGTTTGCCAACGGCTTGCTGGTGACCGCGCATTTCCTGTTTCTACTCGGCGTGGCGCGCTTTACCCAGATTCGCCTGTCCCGCGCCTGGTACCTGATTTTCGTCAGCTGGCTGGTGTTGCTGTTGCTGCCGGACGGGCCGCTGTGGTCGAAAGTCATGCTGGCGGCCAACTCGCTGCTGGTGGCCGCCTCGACGCTCAAGGCCAGTCTGCTGCTGCGCCCGCATGGCAAATCGCTGAGCGTCGGCGCGGTGCAATTGCGCTACGTGCTGCTGGGCCATGGAATGTTCTATGTGGCCAAGGCCCTGACCGTGATGATCCCGGGGACGCTGATCGACCTCGCCGCGTTCCGTGGCGTCATCATCCAGATCTCGCTGGTCGAAGGCGCGATGGCGATCATGCTGATCGCGCTGTCGATGACCGGCACCGAACGCTACCGGCGCGAAGAGCAGATCGCCCGATTGGCCGCCCGCGACCCGCTGACCGCCCTGTACAACCGCCGCGCGCTCGACGTGCGTGCGCCGCGCCTGCTGCAGGACGTCTCCCCGGCGCATCCCGGCGCCCTGCTGCTGATCGACATCGACAACTTCAAACTGGTCAACGACCAGTACGGTCACAGCGCCGGCGACCGTTTGCTCGTCGCCTTGAGCGAAATGATTCGCACCGAGACCACCGATGAGACATTGGCCGCGCGCTTGGGCGGTGACGAGTTCGTGATTTTGCTGAGCAACGCGCCCAGTGATCACATCGTCAGACTGGGCGACGCCCTGCGCGATCAGTTCCAGCGCAACGCCGCCCAGACCTTCCCCACCGCCGAACCGGTGACGCTGAGCATCGGCGCCACCCTGTTCAACCAGCCGCCGGCGAGCCTCGCGGCACTGATCGAGCAAGGCGACGCCGCGCTCTACGAATCCAAGCGCGGCGGCCGCAATCGCCTGCGCCTGACCGGGCTCACCACTTCAGGATGACCAGACCCATGACCCGTTCCGAGACGCCCCTGCAAGACCTCGCCGCCCCCGAAGGCGTCTGCTACGGCTGCGGCGGCCGCAACCCCCACGGGCTGCACGTCAAAAGCTATTGGCACGAGGACGGCGTGCACGTCATGGCCGAACATCTGCCGGACGACAAATACTGTGGCTGGCCGGACCTGGTGTACGGCGGCCTGCTGGCGATGCTGATCGACTGCCATTCCAACTGGACCGCCATGGCCTGGCACTACCGCCACGAACAACGTGAACCAGGCAGCCTGCCGCGCATCGACTGCGTGACCGGCAACCTCGGCATCAAATTCATCAAACCCACGCCGATGGGCGTCACCCTGACCTTGCGCGCCAGGGTCGAGGGCGAGGTCGGGCGCAAGACGCGGGTGATCTGCGAGGTGTATGCCGGGGAGGTGCTGACGGCGGTGGGTGATTCGGTGTTCGTGCGGGTTGATACCGGGCAACTGGCGGACGCAGCGCACGGCCGCTGACTCCGCACGCTCCCCTGTAGGAGCTGTCGAGTGCAACGAGGCTGCGATCTCTTGATTCTGACCTTGATGGAGGACGCCAAAAATCAACCTCAAAAGATCGCAGCCTTCGGCAGCTCCTACAGAACCGATACTTGAGCAAACCCGGCTAGGCGCGCCTACGCCAAAATCGACGAGGCTATAGCCGACCGCACTTCCAGGAGTCTCCACCCAGTGTCCGACCTGCCGACCCAGCGCGCCTACATCCGGCGCTTCAACGCCGTACTCGCCTATATCGACGCGCATCTCGAAGGCGACCTCTCGGTGAGTACGTTGAGTCAGTTGGCGCACTTTTCGGTGTTTCACTTCCATCGGCAATTCAGCGCCTTCGTTGGCGTGCCGGTGTCGCGCTATGTGCAGCTGATGCGCTTGCGTCGGGCTGCGCATCGGCTGGCCGCGCAGCCGGAGCATTCGATACTGGATGTCGCGTCTGGCGCCGGTTTCGAAAGTCCGGAAGCGTTCAGTCGAGCGTTCCGACGTGACTTCGGCATGACGCCGAGTGCCTTCAGGAAGCAACCGAACTGGCAGATCTGGAATGCGGTGTTTGCCATCCCTCATTTTTCCAGGAGCGTCATCATGCAAACCAGAATCGTCGATTTCCCCACCGTGCGCGTCGCTGCGCTTGAGCACTGCGGCGCACCGGGGGAGGTTCAGCAAAGCGTGCAGAAATTCATCGCCTGGCGCATGCACAGCGGGCAGTCGCCCGTGGCGTCGAGTCGTACCTTCGGCATTCCCTACAACAACCCCGACACCACTGCGGCGCAGGATTTTCGCTTCGCCATCTGTGGCGAGATTGATGAGCCGGTAGCACCCAATACGTTCGGCGTGGGGGAACTCGTCATTCCCGGTGGACGTTGCGTGGTGGTGCGGCACGTCGGTTCGCCGGATCATATCGGCGAAACCATCTATCCGGTCTACCGTGACTGGTTGCCTGCCAGCGGTGAGGAATTGCGCGATCATCCGCTGTTTTTCCATTACCTGAGCGTGTATCCCGAGACCCCGCAGGAGCAATGGCAGACGGACATCTATGTGCCTTTGCAATCGTAAGATTCACTTACATGTTTTTCCGCTTGTGGTGCGTAATGACAACCCTTTATAAGAGCGGCTCACTCGCGAATTGAAGGATGTAAACATGAGCAATGCCTGGAACGAAGGGTATTTCACCGACGAGGGCTACACCTACTCGTATAGCCGGGAAATCAACCCGGTGTTCCAGCGTTATTGTTTGTTGTTGCGCGGTTTTGCCACCCTCGAAGACACCGGCGGTTACCACTGCGAACTGGGCTTCGGCCAGGGTGTTTCAATCAACATCCACGCCGCCGCCAACCCGGGCAACTACGTCGGCACCGACTTCACACCGTCCCAGGCCGCGCATGCCATTGCGCTGGCGAATGACTGGAACAGTCAGGCACGACTGTATGACGACAGCTTCGAGCAGTTGCTGGCCCGTGAAGACCTGCCGGCCTTCGACAGCATCAGCCTGCATGGCATCTGGACCTGGGTCAGCCGTGACAACCAGAAACTGATCGTCGAATTCGCCCGGCGCCACCTCAAGCCAGGGGGCATGTTGTACGTCAGCTACAACTGCTTCCCGGGCTGGTCACCTTCGGCTCCCTTGCGCAATCTGTTCAGCCTGCACAACCGCTTTGCCAGCCAGGCCTCGACCAGCCCGGCCAAGCGCATCGATGCCGCGATGCAGTTTTCCGAAGCGCTGTTGGCGGCCAATCCGAAGTACGCCAAAGCGGCGCCGGCCCTCGGTGCCCAGTTGCAGAGCATCAAGGGCCAGAATCGTCAGTACGTGGCCCATGAGTACTTCAACCGCAATTGGGACTGCATGTACTTCACTGACGTGGTCGACGCCATGACCGCAGCCAAACTCGACTACGCCACCACGGCCGTGCCGCTGGACACAGTGGCCCCGCTGAATTTGAGTGCAGAGGGCATGGACTTTCTGGAAGGTATCGAGCACCCGATCATGCGGGAACAGGCGCGCGACTATTTCATCAATCAGAATTTCCGCCGGGATCTGTATGTACGCGGCGCCAATCGGCTGTCTGCTGCCGAGCAGCGCGATGGCCTGCTGAGAACGCGTTTTGTCCTGCTGCAAGCGATTGAGAGCATTCCCGGCACGGTCACTGGTCCCGCCGGCGAGGCTGCGCTGCAAACAGAGATTTACAGCCCGGTGCTCGAAGCGCTCGCCGCCAGTGCCTACGCACCGAAAACCCTGCAGCAGTTGTCGATGGCTGTCGGCTCCGTGTCTTACGACGACCTGGTGCAGGCTGTCACCGTGCTGATCGGCATGGGCGTCGCCGCCCCGTGCCAGAGCGAAGCCGCCGAAAGGCAGGTGCAGGAGCGTTGCGACACTCTCAACCTGCAACTGTGCAAACGCGCGCTGTTCAATAACAACATTCAGGTGCTGGCCAGCCCGGTCACCGGCGGTGGCGTACCGATCAGCCGCGTGCAGCAGTTGTTCCTGATTTCGATCAAGCAAGGCATGACACAACCGAGCGAGTGGGCGCAGTTGGCATGGGCCGTCATCGGTGATCAAGGCGAAGTGCTGCTCAAGGGTGACCAGCCGCTGCTCACGCCCGAAGAAAACCTGGCCGAGATGACCGAACAGGCGCGGGCATTTGCCCAGACTCCGCTGGATATTCTCATGGCGTTGAAAATTGCCTGATCCTTCCATGCGCGTCGGCTGACGTGCAGGTAAACCGTGCGACTGGCCGTGATCGAAAGCGGCCAGCCGCCCGCATTTACGGCGTTTAATGCCGCCTCCTGAAAAATCCACGCCGCTACTGTCACCTCGCTCCCCGGCAAAAAAAGCAAAATTGCCATGTGTTTCCATCGTTCCTTCTTGCGTCGCACTGTTCATTGCCCGTCCCTGTCTGTCTGGAGTTTCTCGATGCCGTCGCCCAAATCCCTGCCCTCTGCCCTGCTGGGCCTGGCCCTCGCCTGCCCGGTCATGGCCGAGGAACCCAAAGGCATGGAGTTGGGCCAGGTGCTGATTTCGGCTGAGGAACAAAGCGGCGCCGATGCCTCCGTCGCCGAGGCCGAAGCGCGTCTGGCGCAAGTGCCCGGCGGTAGCAACGTGGTCGACATGCGCCAATCGTTGCAGGGTCGTGTGGCGAGCAATCAGGACGTACTGGCGTATCAGCCGGGGGTTTACGCGCAGTCGGCGGGCAACGAAGGGGTGAAGATTTCGATCCGTGGTTCGGGGATCAACCGGGCGCCGGGCGCGCACGCTTCGGGGCTGTACACCCTGCTCGACGGCCTGCCGCTGACCGGCCCCGGCGGCACGCCCTACGAATTGCTCGAACCGCTATGGCTCGATCATGTGGAGGTGCTGCGCGGCGCCAACGGCTTTGATCGCGGCGCCCTGGCGCTGGGCGGCGCCGTCGATTACGTCAGCCACACCGGTTACGACGCGCCGAAACTGCAGGTGCGCTATGCCACCGGCAGCCATGGTTATCAGCAGCGGCAAGTCAGCTCCGGGCAAGTGCTGGGCGACTTCGATTACTACGTGTCGCTGACCGACTCGAACGCCGACGGCTATCAGGATCACACCGCCAGCGAGAGCAAAGGCGTGATCGCCAACTTCGGCTATCGCTTCAATCCGAACCTGGAAACCCGCTTCTATATCCGCTATCGCGAGACCGACAACGACCTCGCCGGCCGCGTGACCAAGCACTCGATCGAGCACGATCCACGGGCGGCCAACCCGGCTTATGTGTCGCGCGACGACAGCCGCAAACAACCGGGCAGCACCTTCATCGGCAACAAGACCACCTACTACATCGACGACGATTCGAGCATTCAGACCGGGCTGGTCTATCACGATTACCCGATGGACCTGCGCGAAGGCCCGAACCGTCTGAAAGTGGCCTACACCGACGTCAGCGGCACCTTCGACTACAAGCGCCGCGATACCGTGTTCGGCATGGAAAGCCACAGCACCGTGGGCCTGCGCACCACCAAACACCTGCCCAACGATGGCGCCAGTGAATTCGTGCGCATCCCGTCCGGCAACACCGCCGCGTATGTGCCGGGCACACGCATGCGCAACTTCACCTATCAAGGTTCGGACACCGTGCTGCATGTGGGCAACGACCTGGAACTCGCCGACGACCTGTGGCTGACCACCGGCCTCGCCGCCATCTACACCCGCCGCGAAAGCGCCGTCACCTATCCGCAAAGCGGCGGCAAAACCAGCCTGAATGACTGGGATTACGCCCCGCGTCTGGGCCTGCGCTATCAGGTCACGCCGGATCTGCAACTGTTCGGCAACCTCAGCCGCTCAGTCGAGGCACCACACCCGTGGTCGCTGATCTACAGCTCGAACATCCGCTTCCCGGCCGGCAACGGTGCGGCGACCGGCACCCAGAGCGACCCGATCAAACTGCAGAACCAGACCGCAACCACCCTCGAACTCGGCGGCCGCGGCGACAGCGCACTCGGCCAGTGGAGCCTGGCGTGGTACTACGCGCAGGTGCGCCACGAATTGCTTTCGGTGCTGCCGGACGCCAACGCCGTCACCCCGTACGAACTCAACGCCAGCCCCACCGTGCACCAAGGCGTGGAAGCCAGCCTGCAAAGCACACTGTGGTCAGCCGCCGACGGACGTAAATTGAGCCTGCGCCAGGCCTACACCTTCAGCGATTTCCACTACCGCGACGACCAGCGTTTCGGCGACAACCGCCTGCCCGGCCTGCCGATGCACTACTACCAGGCCGAACTGCGCCACGACTGGCCGCAGGGTTTCTTCGCGGCGGTCAATACGCAACTGGTGTCCAAGGTCGCGGTGGATTACGCCAACAGCTACTACGCCGATCCCTACGCATTATTCGGCGCCACCGTCGGCTACAACGCGCCGAAAAACGACTGGCAAACCTGGCTGGACCTGCGCAACCTGACCAACCAGCACTACGCCGCGACAGTCACGCCGGGGTATGACGACAAGGGCCTGGATGCGGCGCGGTCTACGCCGGGTGAAGGGCTGGGGGTTTATGTCGGGGTGTCGTGGAGTTTGCTCTGACGGTTTGCATACTCGGCAACCCGCCGGGTTACTACTCCAACGTAGGCAAATGATTACGCAAAATATTCTCCAGCCCCGGCCGCGTATGTTTCTCCCGAGGGCAAACATCCTGCGCATCGCCTGTGTGCAGATACTCGCCGGCATCAAACGCCTGATAGATGTCAAAGGCTGGCTGGGGCATTTCTGCGTGCATCGACACATCAACGATGGGGTTGATAAGTGCATTCATCACTTCATCGCCAAACTCAAAATCACGCTTGTTTGACAGGAAATCTCTGGCTACGGCGATCGCGACTTGATTAAGCAGATCGCGACGCTCGACCTGCAGCCGCTCACAAAAGGGTTGCAGATCGATGTTCAAGCCTTCTTCAATCGCTTCCAGCATGACCAGATAAAGATCGGCTTCCCTCATCGGCCTACTCATCACTCATTTTCCTGCTCTGTTCTTGATGCTCGCCCGGTTCACTCATAAAACTTGCCGGCCAGCAAAATGCTCGCACAGCGCTGCCATACGTTGGCCGAAGAGACATCTGCTGCCACCTGCCTGGAACTGTCGATCGCCCAGGCACCTGCGGCCTCAAAAAACGCATCCACAGATCCATTTTCCCAACCCAAGGCGTCCCGACCATAGGGTGACAGCGGTTCGTTCATTGTCCGCTCACGGGCGAAATCGGCACCCAGTGCCTGAATAAACGTAATGAACGATTGCTCGTCGTTCACGCGTTCCAGCAACTCATCAAGATCATCAGGCGCAGACATCGTGGCAAATTCCTGTTGGTGAATGGGTTTGCCCGGGATGCTGCTATGCATCGACCAGAGGGTCAACCCGTCCGTCAAAACGGCCCCTGCGTCATCACCCGCGTCTCGATGATGCTGCGCAGCGCAACGACCCGCTTCTGATACAGATCGGTCAAACAATCGAGCTTCGCGCCACAGGCCTTGCGGCTTTTGAGGAAAGCCTGTTGTTCGCCGATCAGAGCATCGCGCCCGCCCATCGGCAGCAGGCGTTTATCGAGGCTGAACAGCTCGCCCATGGTGACGTCCAGGTCGTTCAAGGCGCGGTTGGCGCAGACGGCTTTTTCGTCCATGGATTTGGCCTTGTCGCAGTCGAAACTGGCGGCTTGAGTCGAATTTGCAGCGATCAGCAGCGCGCAGCCGAGGGCGGCTGCGGTCACCCGTGAAATTTCTCGAACTCCCGTCATGGCTTCGTATCCAACGTTGTAGGTCAATGGAGGTATGAGAAATGAAAAGCACCGACGATATCAAGCCTGCAACACCTCATAACGCGCCACCGCTCGACTCCTCGGGCAAACCGGTGGATGTGGTGAACCGCGATCTGCAGGACAGCGACGACGATACCCGCGCCGTGGACGAGGTGATCACCCCCACCTCCACCCGCGTCATGGAACAGGACACCGAGGAGCTCAAGCGTAAGACCGATGCGATCGAACGCAAGGTCGCCGACGGTAACTGACGCGACGCCCCCCTCTAACAGTGAATTTTCACCTTCCTGTCCCGGGTTTTCCTGCCCGGGACAACCCTCCCCCTGTCCTGCAAGCCGCGTTTTTACTGGCTTCGCCCCTTCTGCTTCAGCAATTTGTATTCACATCCCAGCTTAATAATATTTTACCGATACCCCCCTCCTGCCTAGTCTGACCGCAAGCAAAACGGACCAGCCTGAAGCGATCCGAATCCACTTGCCTTGCCAGGAAGGATGTAGAAATGACCACTGAAATAATAAAAACAGACACGCTTGTCGTGGGGGCCGGACAGGCCGGTGTGGCGATGAGCGAGCACCTGAGCAAACTCGGCGTGCCGCACCTGGTGCTTGAGCGCAGCCGCATCGCCGAACGCTGGCGCACCGGGCGCTGGGACTCGTTGGTGGCCAACGGTCCGGCGTGGCACGACCGCTTTCCGGGGCTGGAATTCGATGATGTCGATCCCGACGGTTTCGCCCATAAGGAGCGCGTGGCGGACTACTTCGAAGCCTATGCGAAGAAATTCAACGCGCCGATCCGCACCGGCGTTGAAGTCAAAAGCGTGGTGCGCAATGTCGGGCGTCCGGGCTTCACCATTGAGACTTCCGAAGGAGTGATCGAGGCCAGCCGCGTGGTCGCGGCGACCGGCCCGTTCCAGCGCCCGGTGATCCCGCCAATTGCGCCGCAAGACCCGCGTCTGTTGCAGATCCACTCCGCCGACTATCGCAATCCGCAGCAACTGCCCGCAGGCGCAGTGCTGGTGGTTGGCGCCGGTTCGTCAGGCGTGCAGATCGCCGATGAACTGCAGCGCTCCGGCAAGCAGGTGTACCTGTCGGTAGGTGCGCATGACCGTCCGCCGCGTGCCTATCGCAACCGTGATTTCTGCTGGTGGCTGGGGGTGCTCGGCGAGTGGGATCAAGCAGCGATGAAACCTGGCCGCGAGCACGTGACCATCGCGGTCAGCGGCGCGCATGGCGGGCGCACCATCGACTTCCGTGGTCTGGCCCATCGCGGCATGACGCTGGTCGGCGTGACCGAGTCGTTCAATAACGGCGTGGTGACCTTCAAGCAGGACCTGCGCGACAACCTCAGGCGTGGCGACGAAAACTATCTGGCGCTGCTGGATGCCGCTGATGCCTACATCGAGCGCAACGGTCTCGACCTGCCGGAAGAACCCGAAGCACGCGAAACCTATGCGGATCCCGAGTGCGTGAAAAATCCGCTGCTCGATCTGGATCTGGCCAAGGCCGGGATCACTTCGATCATCTGGGCCACCGGGTTCGCCGTGGATTATTCCTGGCTGCAGGTCGCCGCGTTTGACGACAAGGGCAAACCGCAGCATCAGCGTGGCGTGTCCAGCGAGCCGGGGGTGTATTTCCTTGGGCTGCCATGGCAGTCGCGGCGCGGCTCGTCGTTTATCTGGGGCGTGTGGCACGACGCCAAACATGTGGCCGATCACATCGCCACCCAGCGCAAATACCTCGACTACCAGGATGCCGAGCAGCGTGAAGCCGCCCTGCATGCGCAGATTCACAGCAAAGCCGTCGGCACCGTCGACGCTTGATTTCCCTTTTTCGCGGCGGTGCCCGGTGCGCCGCTGAACACCTAGTCTGGAGCTGTACATGAGCAAGCCAACCCACACCCGCATCCGTATGTTCAACACCAAGGACACCTACCCGAATCAGACTCTGGACAACGACCTGTGCCAGGCCGTACGCGCCGGCAACACGGTGTACGTCCGAGGTCAGGTCGGCACCGATTTCGACGGTAATCTGGTGGGCCTCGGGGATCCGCGTGCGCAGGCCGAACAGGCCATGCGCAACGTCAAGCAACTGCTGGAAGAAGCCGGCAGCGACATGAGCCATATCGTCAAGACCACCACTTACCTGATCGACCCGCGCTACCGCGAGCCGGTGTATCAGGAAGTCGGCAAGTGGCTCAAAGGCGTGTTCCCGATCTCCACCGGGCTGGTGGTGTCGGCACTGGGGCAGCCGCAGTGGCTGATGGAGATTGATGTGGTGGCGGTGATTCCCGATTAACCCTGAAAACCGAGTCGCGACATTCGCGAGCAAGCTCGCTCCCACAGGGAAATACATGCCAACTGTGGGAGCGAGCTTGCTCGCGAAGAGGCCCGCAAGGACAACAAATTCCTCGAAAGGAGTTAGACCATGACCTTTTCAATCGCAGCCCGTTGCCCCGAAACCGGCCAGTTCGGTGTCGCCATCAGTTCCTCCAGCATCGCCGTCGGCGCGCGTTGTCCGTGGCTGCTGCCGGGTGTCGGCGCGGTGTCGAGCCAGAACATCACCCTGCCGTCCCTCGGCCCGGAAGTCCTTGCATTGATGGAGCAAGGCCACGCGCCCGACGCTGCGCTGGACCAGGTGCTGACTCGCAACGGCTACAGCCAATACCGGCAGATCACCGCGATCAACCACCTCGGCCAGACCGCGCATTTCAGCGGCGCACAAACCCTCGGCGTGCACAACGCGGTCTCCGGCGAACAATGCGTGGCCGCCGGCAACATGCTCGCCGGGCGCTCGGTAATCGAAGCGATGGTCAGTGCCTTTGAGGACGGCGAAGGCCAGTTGGCCGACCGCTTGCTCAAGGCCTTGCACGCCGCACAAGCCCTCGGTGGCGAAGCCGGGCCGGTGCATTCGGCGGCTGTGGTGGTGGTCGGCGAACAGACCTGGCCGATCGTCAATTTGCGGGTCGACTGGGCTGAAGAGGACCCGATCGGCCAGTTGCAGAAACTCTGGGACGCCTATCAGCCGCAGCTGCAGGACTACATCGACCGTGCCCTCGACCCGGCAAAGGCGCCGGGCTATGGCGTTGCCGGTGATGATCGATGAGCAGCAGCGTCGCGTTGCTCAAGACGCTGGTGGGCTTCGACACCACCAGCCGCGAATCCAACCTGCAGTTGATCGAGTTCGTGCGTGACTACCTCGCTGGCTTCGGCGTGCCGTGCGAGCTGATCTACAACGCCGAGCGCAGCAAGGCCAATCTGTTCGCGACCATTGGCCCAGCGGAGCAATCGGGCATCGTGCTTTCGGGGCACACTGATGTGGTGCCGGTCGACGGCCAACCGTGGACAGTGGCGCCGTTCGAACTCAGCGAGCGTGACGGCAAGCTGTTCGGCCGTGGCACCGCCGACATGAAGGGCTACATCGCCTGCGTGTTGGCCTCGGTGCCGGCGCTGGTCGCTGCAGACCTGCGCATGCCGGTGCACATCGCCTTGTCCTATGACGAAGAAGTCGGCTGCCTCGGCGTGCGCTCATTGCTCGCCGAACTGCAGCAGCGCCCGGTCAAACCGCTGCTGTGCATCATCGGCGAGCCCACCGAACTGAAACCGGTGCTCGGCCACAAAGGCAAACTGGCGATGCGCTGCGACGTGCACGGTCATCCCTGCCATTCGGCCTACGCACCGCTGGGAGTAAACGCCATCGAATACGCCGCCGAGCTGATCGGCGAGCTGGGGCGTATCGGCCAGCAATTGAAGGCACCCGAGCATCACGACGCGCGTTTCGATCCGCCCTACAGCACGGTGCAGACCGGGGTGATCAGCGGCGGCAAGGCCTTGAACATCGTGCCTGCCGATTGCCGCTTCGACTTCGAAATCCGCGCCCTGCCCTCGCAGGATCCAACCCAGGTCGCGCAGCAGTTGCAGGCCTACGCCGAGCAGCAAGTGCTGCCGCGCATGCGTGCGGTCAGCGAGCACAGCGCGATTCGTTTCAGTGAGCTGTCGGCCTATCCGGGCCTGGCCACCGATGCGCAGAGTCAGGCGGCCGAGCTGATTGCGGCGTTCTGCGGTTCACGGGAATTCGGCACCGTGGCGTTCGGCACCGAGGGCGGGCTGTTCGATGCGGTGGGTATTCCCACGGTGGTCTGCGGCCCCGGCAGCATGGATCAGGGGCACAAACCGGACGAGTTTGTCAGTCGTGCGCAACTCGATGCCTGCGATGCAATGCTGCAGCGGATGCTGACCTCGATCCGCGCTTGAAACACGGCTCGACGCACGCTCAGGCGTAGAGTCGAGCCAACTCCTCGCGGCAATGATCAACGAACAACTGCACCGGTTTGGTCAGTTGCACCCGACGCAGCCAGGCTGCCGACAAGCCCGAACCGGTCACGGTTTCCGCCAGCGGCACGCACACCACTTTCTGCCCGTCGTAGGTGTACTCGCCGAACGGTCGGGTCACCAGAATCGAAAAGCCGAAACCGCGCCCGACCATGCCGCGCACCATCTCGATCGACGGCGAGCTGAAGACGATGTGCGGGGTCAGTCCGCGCTCCTCGAAAATGCTCACGAAGTAGGTGCGGCTGGGCACCACGTCGAGCAGGATCATCGGCTCCAGCACCAGATCGTGCAGCGAGACTTTCGCCTGTTGCGCAAAGCGGTGGTCGGCCGGCAGCAACGCATAGGGCTGCTGCGGCGGCATCAGCGGCGTGGTTTCGATGGTGGTGTCGAGGTCGTGCTCGAACAGCATCGCGACATCGATGCTGCCGGCGGTCAGCGCCTGCACCAATTCCTGTTGTTCGCCATCGCGAATGCGGATTTCCACCCCCGGCCAGCGCTGCTTGAAACCGGCGATCAGGCGCGGCAGGTACAGCGGCGCGACCGTTTCGAAACAGCCGATATCGATCTGCCCGGCGACCACGTCGTTGTCGGCCAGCGCGTTCTGCTCGAACTCATGCGCCACCCGCAGCAACTCCAGCGCCTTGCGATAAAACCGCGAACCACTGGGCGTCAGCGAAACGCCCTGGGCGTGATGGCGGATGAACAGCTGCACGCCGAAGCTTTCTTCCAGATGCTTGATCGCGGTGGAGACCGACGGCTGGGCGATATAGAGCTTGCGCGAGGCTTCGGCGACGCTGCCGCAATCGGCAGTGGTGACGAAGTATCTGAGCTGGCGCAGGTTGTAGGCGGCCATATAAAACCTCTGCAAGTAAGACGATGCTTTTGTGGTGAGGGAGCTTGCTCTCGCTTGAGTGCGCAGCACTCACAACATCAGCGGGCGTGGCGCAGTTTTGGGGGCCGCTGCGCAGCCCAGCGGGAGCAAGCTCCCTCGCCACAGGAAAGGGTTCGCCTCTGAAAGTTTTTGTTATTGATCACTGTTGAACATACCGGACAGCCCCCAGACCCGGGGCATATATTTTTTAAGGTCTGAAGCAACAAACTTACTAATTTATCTATCCCGGGCCTTTGCACATGATCGCTTCAACAAGAAATGCGCCGTCCGTGTCGGCGCTTACCGAAGTACGTCCACGTACTCATCCTTGCCTTGGAGTTCGTCATGTCCACCTCTGCAACAACGTCCGCGCCGCTCATTGAAAAACACACGATAGGATACGTGCCCCCCGAAGATCGCCACGGAAAGGTCAGGGATCTGTTCACGCTGTGGTTCGGCGGCAACATCGCGCCGTTGCCCATCGTTACCGGCGCGCTGGGCGTGCAGTTGTTCCACTTGAATCTGGTCTGGGGCATCGTCGCGATTCTGGTCGGCCATCTCGTCGGCGGTGTGCTGATGGCGCTGCACTCGGCGCAAGGCCCGCAGATGGGCATTCCGCAGATGATCCAGAGCCGCGCACAGTTCGGCTCGCTGGGCGCGCTGCTGGTGGTGCTGATTGCCGGGGTCATGTACATCGGCTTTTTCGCATCCAACATTGTGCTGGCCGGCAAGTCGCTGCACGGCGTGGTCGACAGCGTGCCGGTGCCGGTCGGCATCGTCATCGGCGCGTTCGGTTCGGGGATCATCGGCATTATCGGCTACCGCTTCATCCACGTGCTCAACCGCATCGGCACCTGGGTGCTGGGGATCGGCATCGTCGTCGGTTTCGGCTACATCTTCACCCATATTCAAACCGATGACTTCCTCACCCGCGGCAGCTTCAACCTCTCCGGCTGGCTCGCCACCGTGTCGCTCGCTGCACTGTGGCAGATCGCGTTTGCGCCTTACGTGTCCGACTATTCGCGTTATTTGCCGGCCGATGTAAAAGTCTCGTCGACGTTCTGGACGACGTATCTGGGTTCGGCACTGGGCTCGAGTCTGGCGTTCATCTTCGGTGCCGTCGCCGTGCTGGCGACACCCGTGGGCATGGACACCATGGATGCGGTCAAGCTCGCCACTGGCTCGATCGGGCCGCTGATGCTGGTGCTGTTCCTGCTCAGCGTGATCAGTCACAACGCCCTCAACCTGTACGGCGCGGTGCTGTCGCTGATCACCCTGGTGCAGACCTTCGCCTACCGCTGGATCCCCACCGCGAAAAGTCGTGCGGTGATCTCGATCATCGTGCTGCTGGCCTGCTGCTTTGCCGCCGTCGGCGCGTCGAAGGACTTCATCGGTCACTTCGTCGACATGGTGCTGGTGTTGCTGGTGGTATTGGTGCCGTGGACCGCGATCAACCTGATCGACTTCTACGCCATTCACAAGGGCCAGTACGACATCCAGTCGATCTTCCAGGTCGACGGCGGCATCTACGGACGCTACAACCCGCAGGCGCTGCTGGCCTACGCGATCGGCATCGCGGTGCAGATCCCGTTCATGAACACCCCGTTGTATGTCGGCCCGGTCTCGGCGCACATCAACGGCGCGGACCTGTCTTGGCTGGTCGGGCTGCTGGTGACTTCGCCGCTGTACTTCTGGCTGGCGAGTCGTGACAGCGCCTATCGGCGGCGGACGATGGGTGGGAAGCTGATGGGCAGTCTCTGAGATTGATTCGATGTAAAAAGAAGGCCCGCCGCTGTGCGGGCCTTCTGCGTTTTGGTGTGGTATTTGTTGAGTTTCTACAGGTACCCACGAGAAAGGGAAAACTCATGCTGCGAATTCTGGGCAAGGCCTCATCGATCAACGTGCGCAAAGTGCTGTGGACCTGCGCCGAACTGCAGATCCCGTTCACGCGTGAGGATTGGGGCTCGGGCTTCAAACCCACCGACACTCCAGAGTTCCTCGCCCTCAACCCATGCGCGATGGTGCCGGTGATTCAGGACGGCGATTTCACTCTGTGGGAATCCAATACGATCATTCGGTATCTGGCGGGCGCCCATGGCGGCGCAGACCTTTACCCCGCCGAGCCGCGAACCCGCGCGCGCGTCGATCAGTGGATCGACTGGCAGGCGTCGGAGCTGAACCGGTCGTGGTCGTATGCGTTCATGTCGCTGGTGCGCCAGTCAGCGGATTATCAGGACAGCGCCGCTCTGGCCAAGGGCATCGAGCAATGGTCGAAGACCATGGGCATCCTTGATCAGCAGTTGCAGAAGACCGGTGCCTACGTCAGTGGCGAACAGTTTTCCCTCGCCGATATCCCCATCGGGCTGTCGGTCAACCGCTGGTTCGAAACGCCGCTCGCGCATCCGGACTATCCCGCCGTCAGGGCGTATTACGAGCGTCTGAGTCAACGCGAAGGCTTTCGCCTGTACGGCAGAAACGGTACGCCATAACGAAAAACCTCTGGTTCTCGATCACGGAACCAGAGGTTTTTATTGGCCTGAAACGTAGATCAGGCCGGAACACCGAGAATGATGTGCGACGCCTTGATCACCGCCGTGGCGCTCACACCCTTGGCCAGACCCAGCTCGGCAACCGCATCACGCGTGACGATCGAATAAACCTTCGAACCGCCGGCCAGCTCGATCACCACTTCAGCATTGACCGCACCGTCAGTGACGCTCAGCACTTTGCCTTCCAGGCAGTTACGCGCCGACAAGCGAATGTCGCTGGATTCGGTCATCAGCATCACCCACGGCGCCTTGACCAGCGCAACAGCTTCCTTGCCAACGGCGATGCCGAGGTTCTTGATGCTTTCCATGGTCACGACGGCAACCAGTTGCTCGCCCCCGGCCAGGGTCAGAACCACTTCGGCGTTGACCGCACCGGCCTGCACCTGGCTGACGTTGCCTTTGAATACGTTGCGTGCGCTGACTTTCATGACGGGCTTCCTTTTTTGACTTTAGAGTTAGGAAAAACGGCCTGCATCATCAGAGTTAGCGTTATGTAGAAACAACTACAGCGCTGCGCTCTGTTGTCACACTTGCACTGTGCAAACACCTGTCGAGCAACAATAGATCAGATCAACAGATCTTCATAAAACGCGCCAAACGGTCGCTGCGGGTGGGCGATCTGGATTTCCAGAATCCACACCCCGGGATTCGGTGCCTGCTCGAAATCACCGAGATTGCCGCCGCGATGGATCGCGTGCGGGAAATCGCTGACGCGGTGGCCCTTGATGTCGAGATTGAGTTTCCAGCCCATGGCTTCAGCCTGATCGCTGGCGTAACGGTACAACTCGACACCGCTCACGCCTTGGCGCCATAACGCCTCGACCCGCTTGAACAGCTCCTTGGACGCCGCCGCGCAGGCGATCATTTCCGGGTCGGAACCGGTGGTGAAGGTTTCGCCGGCATCGCCTTCGTGCCCCTGCCAGACCACGCCCATGTCGATGAAGAAAATGTCGTTTTCACCGAGCACCGGATCGCCTTCGGAACGTTCCTTGAACGCCTTCAGCGTATTGGCGCCGAAGCGGATCAGCAGCGGGTGCCAGATGCGGTCCATGCCCAGTTCCGCGAGGATCTGTTTGCCCTGCTCCTGGGCTTCGGATTCACGCATGCCGGGCTTGATCACCCTGGCGATGGCATCAACGGCGTTCCAGGTCAGGCCCTGCGCATGGCGCATGGTTTCCAGCACAAACCGCTCACCGACTGCTTCTTTACCGCTCAGGGCTGCACTCATGTCCTTGTCCTCATGGCTACGCTGTATAGTTTTTTATATTGCGAAACGCCGATCAAGATACAGCCATGACACAACGTGTCAATTACTCTTCTGCGCGCACCACACCGCGCTCCTCCAGCAAACGCACGAACATGCTCAAGCTGCGCGACACCGTGCCCCGGCGCCACACCAGCCAGGTGGTCAGATAGCGAAAGTCCGCCGCCAGCGGCCAGACGCTGACCGTCGCGCTGCCGGGCATGCTCTGCAGCATTTTGCGCGGCATCAACGCCAGCCCGGCTCCGGCGCTGACGCAGGCGAGCATGCCGTGATAGGACTCCATCTCGAAGATCTTGCCCGGCACGGCGGCGTCGGTGCTGAACCATTTTTCGAAGTGATGACGATAGGAGCAGTTGGAGCGAAACGCATAGATGTTCTCGCCGTTCACATCCGCCGCGCGCTGCACCGGCGCGTGATTGAGTGGCGCGATGATGACCATCTCTTCCTCGAACGCCGGCACGCCTTCGAGCGTTGGATGCAACACTGGGCCGTCGACAAACGCAGCGGCCAGACGCCCAGAAAGTACGCCATCGATCATCGTCCCGGATGGCCCGGTCGACAGATCCAGATCGACTTTCGGGTGAAGCTGGTTGTACGCCGCCAGCAGTTCGGGAATGCGCACCGCTGCGGTACTTTCCAGCGAGCCGAGAGGAAACGCGCCCTGCGGCTCTTCGCCAGCGACGGTGGCCCGCGCCTCCTGTACCAGATCGAGAATACGCCGCGCATATTCGAGAAAACTCCAGCCGGCGGGCGACAAACGCAGACGGCTTTTCTCGCGGATGAACAGGTCGACGCCCAAGTCCTGCTCCAGTTGCTTGATCCGCGTGGTCAGGTTCGATGGCACGCGATGAATCTGCGCCGCCGCAGCGCTGATGCTGCCGTGCTCGGCAACGGCCTTGAAGATTTCCAGCTGCACCAGATCCACAGTCATTCTCCAATCGTGAAAGAAACGATCTTTATTATTCAGTTTCCAGAAAACAAACGCCACCCTACTCTAGGCCCATCCACTGAACTCGCAGGACGACGCCATGAGCCAGATTTCCAGCCAGACCCACGCCATCTCGATCAACCCTGCTACCGGCGAGCAGGTCGGTCACTACGCCTTTGAATCGGCGCAAGCCCTCGACGCTGCGCTGACCCGCGCCGCATTCGGTTTCTCGAAATGGAAACGCAAGCCGCTGCAGGATCGCTCCCGCGCCTTGACCGCCCTTGCCGGCGCTCTACGCGAAACTGCCGAAGCCATGGCGACCATGATCACTTTGGAAATGGGCAAGCCGATCGCCCAGGCCCGTGGCGAAATCGAGAAATGCGCCAAGCTTTGTGAGTGGTACGCCGAAAACGGCCCGGCCATGCTCGACGCCGAACCGACCCAGGTCGAAGGCGGCAAGGCGCGCATCGAGTACCGTCCGTTGGGCCCGATCCTCGCGGTGATGCCGTGGAACTTCCCGATCTGGCAAGTGCTGCGCGGCGCCGTTCCGGCACTGATCGCCGGCAACACTTACGTGCTCAAGCATGCGCCGAACGTGATGGGCAGCGCCTACCTGCTGCGCGACGCGTTCAAGCGCGCCGGTTTCGCCGACGGCGTGTTTGAAGTGATCAACGTCACCCCTGAAGGTGTTTCCACCGCCATCGCCGACCCGCGTATCGCCGCCGTCACCCTGACTGGCAGCGTGCGCGCCGGTATGGCCATCGGTGCCCAGGCCGGTGCCGCGCTGAAGAAATGCGTGCTGGAACTGGGCGGTTCCGACCCGTTCATCGTGCTCAATGACGCTGATCTGGACGAAGCCGTGCAGGCCGCCGTGATTGGCCGCTACCAGAACTCCGGCCAGGTCTGCGCCGCGGCCAAGCGTCTGATCATCGAAGAAGGTGTGGTCGAGGAGTTCACCCGCAAATTCGTTGAGGCCACCCGTCAATTGAATGTCGGTGATCCGCTGTCCGCCGACACCTACATCGGCCCAATGGCGCGTTTCGATCTGCGTGACGAACTCGACCAGCAAGTGCGCGACACCCTCGAAGAAGGCGCCACCCTGTTGCTCGGCGGCGGCAAGGCCCAAGGCCCGGGCAACTACTACGAGCCGACCGTGCTGGCGGATGTCACCGACCGCATGACCTCGTTCAAACAGGAACTGTTCGGCCCGGTGGCATCGATCATCACTGCCCGCGATTGCGCCCACGCCGTGGCCCTGGCCAACGACAGCGACTTCGGCCTGACCGCGACGATCTACACCGCCAACGTGCAACTGGCCCAGCAACTGACCAGCGAACTGGAAACCGGCGGCGTATTCATCAACGGCTACTCCGCCAGCGACCCGCGCGTGACCTTCGGCGGCGTGAAGAAAAGCGGTTTCGGCCGCGAACTGTCGCACTTCGGCGTGCGCGAGTTCTGCAACGCGCAGACCGTGTGGCTGGATCGCAAATAATCAGGACTCCAACACGCACTGGTGGGAGTGGGCTTGCTCACGAAGGGGTCGGCATGTTCAGCATTGATATGACTGATCTGACGCCTTCGCGAGCAAGCCCGCTCCCACACTCGAAAATTCCGCACACACCGCTATAGCAAGTCGGGCGTTGCTTTTTGCGGCTGCGCAACCGCCCGATCCTTGCTCAGCAGCCCCAGCACCACTGCCGCCGAAGCCAGCGTGATCACGGTCAGGATGTGCAGCAGGTACTGGAACGCCGAGGCATAACCTTGCACCAGACGCTCGCTGGCCAGCCCCGCAATGGCGTTGATCGCGTGCGCCATGTCGCCCGTAGTAACCCGGTGCGCGGTCTCGGCAATCAACCCCGTGTCGACACTGCCAGCCACCGCGCTCGACAGATCGGTGTGCAGCAGCGAAGCGAGAATCGCCGCGACACTTGCCAGGGCAATGCCCTCACCCGCCACGCGCACCGTATTGAAAATCCCCGCGGCCATCCCCGCACGTTCTTTCGGCACCACGCTGACCGACAAGCCATCCATCAAGCCCCATGGCAGACCGGCGCCAACACCGATCAACACCATTGGAATGACCAGAGCGAATTTCGGCTCGCCAACGTTGTACAGACTCAGCCAGTGCAGACCCAGCGCGGCGATCAGAAAACCGATCCCCGACAGGATGCCCGCCGAGACAAACCGGGTCATCGACGCCGCCAGCATCGGAACCACCAGCATCGGTGCGGACAGCGCGAGCAACAGCAGACCGGCGTCGATTTCACTCAAGCCTTCAACCCCGATAAAGCGCAGCGGCAGCATTACAACCAGCACGATGTAGCAGTAGCAGGTACCGATCGGCAGCATTTGCACGCCGATGAAACGCGGAAAACGGAACAGGGTCAGGTCAAGCATCGGCCGTTCGACGCGCATTTCGATGATCACGAACAACGCCAGCAACAATGCCGACGCACCAAGCAGACCGACCACCAGCGGGCTGCCCCAACCGCTTTCCGGGGCCTGGATCACGCCGAACGTGAACAGCGCCAGCATCGCGCTGAAGGTGACAGTACCCGGCCAGTCCAGGCCCGTGGCGTCCGGGTCACGGGTTTCGCGCATGCGGGGCAGGCCGAAGACCATGGCGATCACACCGATCAACGCGGTGAACACGAAAATCGCCCGCCAATTGAACGCTTCGATCAAGGCCCCGGCCGTCAACGGACCGAAGGCCAGACCGATACCAAACGTAGTACCGAGCATGCTGTACGCACGAGTGCGGGCATGGCCTTCGAACTCCTGGGCCAAGGCCGCTGAACCACTGGCCAGCGCTGCAGCCCCCGCCACACCCTGAACGGCGCGCAGCACGTCGAGCCAGAACACCGACGGCGCTAGGCTTTGCGCCAGCGAGGCTGCGGTAAACAGCAACATGCCGAAGGTAAACAGGCGCTTGCGGCCGTAGACATCAGCCAGTGCACCTGCGGCCATCAGCAAGCTGCCGAAAGACAACATGAACGCGTTGGTGATCCACGTCAGGGCGACAGGGCTGCCGCCCAGATCACGGCCGATGGCGGGGGTTGCCACCGCGCCACCGGTAAAACTCAAAGGCAGTACCAGTGCCGACAGGCAGATGGCCGCGAGGATCAGCAGCTTGTCGCGCTCACCCCGCTGTTGAGCAACAGATGTCATGAGTCAATCCTGTGTCAGAAGGAAAAATCGCTGCTTTAAGGCAACGTGTAAACAGCCCGATCCCTGTAGGGGGACGCCGTTGGAAGGCCATTGTTGATGACGCCGACCTATTGATAAACTGCGCAAATCGAGACGCTTAGTCGCTCAAGGGGAGACAATCATGGAACGTGCCGATACTTCATTTCCCGACATCGCTGCGTTTGTCGGTGTCGCCCAGACCGGCAGCTTCACCCGCGCAGCGGAGAACCTGGCGACCAGCAAATCCAACGTCGGAAAGGCCGTTCAGCGCCTGGAATCACGCCTGGGCACCAAGCTGTTTCAACGCACCACCCGCGCGGTGCGTCTGACCGAAGACGGCGAGACTTATCTGCTGGCCGCGCAAGCCGCACTCGATGGCTTGCGCGACGCCGCCCAGGCGCTGGCAGCGCGCAAGGAAGAACCGATCGGCCGTGTGCGTCTCGACATTCCCTCGGGTTTTCGCCAGTTGTTTCTGCCAACCCTTTCCGAGCTGCGTCATCGTTACCCACAGGTCACGCTTGAGCTGTCGATGACCGATCGCATGTCAGATGCCGTGGGCGAAGGCTGGGACATCGTCGTGCGTGCCGGCGTCCTGCCCCAGGACAGCGAAATGACCGTGCGCAAACTGTGCAACACCACGTTGAGCCTGTACGCATCGCCGGACTATCTGGCCCGCCATGCGCCGATTGAAACGGCGGCGGACCTGGTGCACCACGATGCGGTGATTTTCCGTGGTTTCACCGGGAAGCTGCGGCCATGGTCGCTGACCGAAAACGGGCACTTTCGCGAACTGGCGCCACCGCCGGTGCTGGTGCTTTCCGACGGTCAGGCGATGATCGATGCGACGGTGGTGGGCCTCGGCATTTCACAGCTGTTCAACCAGGTCGCCCAGCCCTATGTCGATTGCGGACGTCTGGTCCCGGTATTGCCGGCACTGGATTCGCCCGGGCCTCCGGTGCACGCGCTGATCCCTCTCGGCAATCGCATGCCGGCGAAAACCCGCGCCGTGCTCAACTACCTCGCCGATCGCTTGCGCTAGCCTTGCAATACATCACTGCGGGAACGGGCTTGCTCGCGAAGAGTCCGGGTCAGTCACCATCACGTTCACCTGACACAGCGCATTGGCGAGCAAGCCCGCTCCCACAGGTAATCAGGCATTCGATCGTGTGCATCGCCGGGAGCAGCGTCGCTGCGAGTTCAACGGCCCGGGCCGTCGGGCGTACGCCCCGGCCCGTGCGTACAAACAAGGGATCGGCAAACCGCACCCGCAACCGCGCCAGTGCGCCACTCACGGCGGGCTGACCGACCTTGAGCAGCGCCGCCGTGCGCGAAACATTACGCTCGCGAAACAGCACCACAAATGTCACCAGCAGGTTCAGATCGACACCACGAAAACTCGCCTCGTTGATCGCCATCGCCCTGCCTCACACCTGACTCGCGGTGAAACTGCTGGCCGCGACGCGCTTGACCGCGCGACAATCGAGCAGCCGTTCCAGATCATTCAACGCCGGATGGGCGAAGTGCGCACGCATCGCCGCCGTCGACTCCCAGTAGCCGGTGATGATCCACAGATCGGCATCCGCCAGGCTGCGCACCGCCTGATAGGACAGACATCCCGGCACCTCGCCCAGGGTTTGCAGCAGCCGGTCGATCGGCGCACGCAAGTCTTGCGACTGGCCGCTGACCGCCAGCACTTCGATCACATTGACCGCACCGGTTTTCATATCGATTTCTCCCCAGCATTGCCCCAGCCGCCCCCCAGGGCACGGATCAGATTGACCGTTGCCACCGCCTGCGCGCCCTGCAGTTGCACGGCGGCCCGACGCGATTGCAGCGCCGTGCGTTCGGCGTCGATCACCGACAGATAAATCACATCGCCCTCGGTGTATTGCGCCTGCGCCAACCGGGCCGCACGCGCCGATGCATCCACGGCTTGCGCCTGAGTCTGTGTCTGCTCTTCCAGCACCCGCAGGTCGGACAGGTTGTCTTCCACTTCGCGGAACGCCACCAGCACCTGCTGCCGATAGTTGGCCACGTCCTCTTCATACTCGGCGTTGGCCTTGGCCAGATTGCCCTTGCGCAAGCCGCCGTCGAAGATCGGCAAGTTCAGCGCAGTGCCGGCCAGCGGCCCGAGCAGGAAGGTCCGGCTGCTCCAGTGGAACAGATTGCTCAGCGAGCCGGACTCGAACCCGGCCGAGCCCGTCAATGTCAGCGACGGAAAGAATGCCGCTTTCGCCACACCGATCCGCGCATTGGCCGCCGCCATTTCCCGCTCGGCCGCAGCGATGTCCGGCCGCCGCTCCAGCAGCGACGACGGCAGCCCCGCGGGAATGCGCAAGGTCACTGGATCGAGCGGACTGGCCGCCAGGGAAAACTGCGCCGGACTTTTGCCCAGCAACACCGCCAGGCTGTGCTCGGACACTGCGCGCAAGCGCTGCACGGTCATCGCATCTGAACGCGCCGTGGCCAGCTCGGTCTCGGCCCGGGCCACGTCCAGTTCGCTGATGTCGCCCAGCGAATAGCGCTGCTGCACCAGCTTCAGCGCTTGTTCGCGCAACCGTACCGTCGAGGCATAAACCTCGTTTTCGGCATCGAGTTGGCGCAAGGTGAAGTAGTTCTGCGCCAGGTCCGCCTGCAACGCCAGCAACACCGAACGATAGAGTGCCTCGCTGCGTTGGGTTTGTGCATCGGCAGCCTCTACCGTCGAGGCCACCCGACCGAACAGGTCGACCTCGTAAGACACGCTCGCCTGCGCACGCCACAAGGTCTGGCTGGCACCCTTGCCGCTGTCGGATTCATATTGCGAGGCTGGCGAGACCCGTTGCCGGGTCGGACCGACACCGGCGTCCACCGTCGGGAACAGTTGTGAGTGCTCCGCCTGATTCAGCGCCCGCGCCTCCTTCAACCGCGCCGCTGCCGCCACCAGACTCTGGTTGGCATCGCGCGCCTGTTGCTGCAAGTCGTTCAACTGCTGATCGCCGAACACCGTCCACCATTCACCACGAGCGATGCCCTCCGACGGCTGCGCGGTTTTCCAAGACCCGGCTTCAGCGGCAGACAACGCGGTACGCGGCTCCTGGGTCTTCTCTTCCTTGTAGGCCGGTGGCATCGACACATTGGGTTTGAGGTAAGTCGGCGCCAGCGAGCAACCGGCGGTGGCCAGTACCGCGGCGAGCCAGACACTGCCCACCAGCAAACGATTCAAGGCAAATACTTTCATGTCGTTCTCCTTACTTCTCGTAGGCCGCTTGCGGCGTGCGCGGCAAAGTCGGGTGGGTCGAAACGCCGTGAGTGACAATGCTGTGATCGTGGGCCGTTGCGTCGGCGCCCGGGTGCGGATGCCTGCCGTGCGTGTCGACCAGATGCTCGACACCGGACAGCTTGCGCAGCAGCACGTAGAACACCGGCGTCAGCATCAGCCCGAACAGGGTCACGCCGAGCATGCCGAAGAACACCGCGATGCCCATGGCCTGGCGCATCTCGGCACCGGCGCCGGTGGAGAACACCAGCGGCACCACGCCCATGATGAACGCGATGGAGGTCATCAGAATCGGTCGCAGCCGCAGCCGACTGGCCTCGATCGCGGCTTGCACCACGCTGCGGCCCTGCATCTCCAGTTCACGGGCGAATTCGACGATCAGGATTGCGTTCTTCGCCGACAGCCCCACCAGCACCATCAAGCCGATCTGGGTGAAGATGTTGTTGTCGCCATGGGTCAACCACACCCCGGCCAGCGCCGAGAGAATGCTCATCGGCACGATCAGGATGATCGCCAGCGGCAAGGTCAGGCTTTCGTACAGCGCCGCCAGCACCAGGAACACCAGCAATACGCTGATCGGGAACACCCACAGCGCCGAATCGCCGGCCAGCACTTGCTGGTAGGTCAGGTCCGTCCATTCGTACCTGATACCGCGCGGAAACACCTCTTTCGCAATCCGGTCGACCGCAGCCTGCGCCTGACCGGACGAATAACCCGGGGCCGGCCCGCCGTTGATATCGGCAGCGGTGAAGCCGTTGTAACGCACGACCATTTCCGGGCCGTAAGTGGTGGTGACCTTGATCAGCGACGACAGCGGCACCATCTCGCCCTTGTCGTTGCGGGTTTTCAGCACGCCGATATTTTCGGCGTTGGCACGGAACGGGGCATCGGCCTGAGCCCGTACCTGATATACACGGCCAAAGGCGTTGAAGTCGTTGACGTACATCGAGCCCAGATAGATCTGCAGGGTGTCGAATACATCCGTCACCGACACCCCCAACTGCTTGGCCTTGACCCGATCCAGCTCGACATTCAGTTGCGGCATGTTGATCTGGAAGGTCGAGAACGCCGGGCCGAGTTCCGGCGCTTTGGCGGCTGCGGCGAGGAAGTCCCGCGTCGCCTTGTTCAGCGCCTCGTAACCCAGCGCGCCGCGGTCTTCGATCATCAGCTTGAAGCCGCCAACAGTGCCCAGACCGGCCACTGGCGGGGGCGGGAACACGGCAATCGCGGCGTCCTTGATACCGGCGTATTCAGCGTTCAACCGGGCAACGATCGCCGAGGCGGATTGCTCCTTGCTGCGGTACTTCGAGGGCTCCAGCACCGGAAACACCAGGGCGCTGCTCGGCGAGTTGGCCAGGCTGACCGACAGACCGGGGAACTGCGGCAAGTTCTTCACCCCGGGAATCGCCAGGGCGATATCGCCCATGTCGCGCACGACTTTCTCGGTTCGGTCCAGGGTCGCGCCGCTCGGCAGTTGCGCGATGGCTACCACGTAATCCTTGTCCTGCCCCGGCACAAAACCGCCGGGCACAATTTTGCCCATCCACACCGCCGCGCCGAGCAACACGCCATAGATCACCAGCATCACCAGTTTGCGGTTGACCACATGGCGCACGCCTTTGCCGTAATTGTCCGAGCCACGATTGAACACTCGATTGAAGACGTTGAAGAAGCCACCAAGCAGCGTGTCCATGATCCGCGTCAGACGATCTTTCGGCGCGTCATGCCCCTTGAGCAGGATGGCCGCGAGTGCCGGCGACAAGGTCAGCGAATTGAACGCGGAAATCACCGTCGAAATCGCGATGGTCATCGCAAACTGCTGGTAGAACTGCCCGGTGAGTCCGGACATGAACGCCAGCGGCACAAACACCGCCACCAGCGTCAGTGCAATCGCGATGATTGGCCCGCTGACTTCCTGCATGGCTTTATAGGTCGCATCACGGGGCGACAGACCGGCTGCAATATTGCGCTCGACGTTCTCCACCACCACGATCGCGTCGTCGACCACGATGCCGATGGCCAGCACCATGCCGAACAGCGACAAGGCGTTGATGGTGTAACCGAACCCCAGCAGCAGCGCGAACGTACCAATGATCGACACCGGCACCGCCAGCAACGGGATCAGCGACGCACGCCAGGTTTGCAGGAACACGATGACCACCAGCACCACCAGCGCGATGGCCTCAAGCAGGGTCTGGATCACCGCGTGGATGCTGTCGCGGACAAACTGGGTCGGGTCGTACTTGATGCCGTAATCGACACCGTCCGGCATGTCCTGTTTGATTTCCTCCATGACCTTGCGCACGTCATCGGAAATCTGCAGCGAGTTGGCACCCGGCTGCTGGAAGATGATCATCTGCACTGCAGGCTTGTTGTCGAGCATGGCGCGCAAGGTGTATTCGGAGGCGGCCATTTCCACCCGTGCCACGTCCGACAGATGCGTCACCGCGCCGGCGCTGCTCTTGAGGATGATGTCGCGAAATTCCTGCTCGGTCTTCAGTCGGCCCTGGGCGTTGACGCTCAGTTGCATTGGCACGTCGGTGAGCATCGGTGCACCGCCGACAATGCCGGCAGCGACCTGTACGTTCTGCTCGCGAATGGCTTTCACCACGTCCAGCGCGGTCATGTTCAGACGTGCGACTTTCTGCGGATCGAGCCAGATGCGCATCGAATAATCGCCCGCACCCCACATCACCACTTCACCGACGCCGGGAATCCGCGCCAGGCGATCCTTGACGTTGATCAGCGCATAGTTGCGCAGATAGGTCAGGTCATAACGCTGATTGGGCGAAAGAATGCTCACGCCCATGGTCAGGGTCGGCGACGACTTGATGGTGGTCACACCAAGGCGCTGCACGTCCTCAGGCAAGCGCGGCAGGGCCTGGGCCACGCGGTTCTGCACGAACTGCTGAGCCTTGTCCGGATCGGTGCCGAGCTTGAACGTCACGGTAGTGGTCATCTTGCCGTCACTGTTGGCCAGAGACTGCATGTACAGCATGTCCTCGACACCGTTGATCTGTTCTTCGATTGGCGAGGCCACGGTTTCGGCGATGACTTTCGGGTTGGCGCCAGGGTATTCGGCACGCACCACCACCGAGGGTGGCACCACTTCGGGGTATTCGGCAGTCGGCAGCCGGGTCAGGGCGATCAGCCCGGCCAGCACGATTACCATCGACAACACACCGGCAAAGATCGGCCGGTCGATAAAGAATTTTGAGATGTTCATGGCGATTCCCGGATTAAGCCGCAGGCCTGGCGGCGCGATTGACGCTGACCATGTCGACGGTATTGACGTGAACGGCGTCGTTGGGGCGTACACGCTGTACGCCGCTGACGATCACCCGGTCTCCTGCCTTGAGGCCGGACGTGACGATGCGCAGCCCTTCATGCAGGTTGCCCAGCGTCACTTCGCGGTACTCGACGCGATCCTGGGCGCCGACCACCAGCACGAACTTGCGCGCCTGATCGGTGCCGATCGCCGAGTCGTCAACCAGCACGGTCTCGAACGGCTTGCCGCCACCGACCTTGATCCGCGCATACAGACCCGGCAGCAGCGCGCCGTTGGCGTTGTCGAAACGCGCCCGGACGCGGATGGTGCCGGACTGGGTGTCGAGCTGGTTGTCGATCGAATCCACTGCGCCCTGACGCGAATAGCCGTCTTCGTCGGCCAGCCCCAGGGACACGGGGGCGCCGCTGCCGGACGCCTGATTGAGGTAGCGCAGGTAGGTTTGTTCATCGACATCGAACGAGGCGTAGATCGGCGAGACCGATACCAGGCGGGTCAGCAGCGGCGCCGTTGCGCCGCTCGACACCACGTTGCCGACCGTCAGTTCGGCGCGGGAAACTCGACCGGCCACCGGTGCCTTGATCTCGGTGTACGACAGGTTGACCCGAGCGGCATCCAGCGCTGCTTTCGCCACCTTGACCTGAGCCACGGCTTCACGGGCGGCGTTTTGTTTCTCGTCAAAATCACGCTTGGCGATCGCGTTCTGTTCCACCAGCCGGGCGGCACGTCCGGCGTCGGTGGCGGTATAGCCGGCACGGGACTCGGCAGCAGCCAGTTGCCCGGCGGCGCGATCGACTTCCGCCAGATAGGGACGCTGGTCGAGGGTGAACAGCAGATCGCCCTTCTTCACCAGCGTGCCATCCTTGAAGTGCACGCCGACGATGGTGCCCGGCACCAACGGTCGGATATCCACTTTGTCGACCGCCTCCAGGCGCCCGGAATAGCTTTGCCATTCACTGATCGTCTTGAACACGACGGTGGCAACATCCACCTCGGCTTTGGCGGCTGGCGCGGTGTCGGCATGAGCGTTGGCTATCGGTCCGAAATGATCGCCATAGTTGACGACGATGCCGGCCGTGCCGGCCACTAAGAGCGTACTTAATGCGACGGAAAGCCGTTTACGACTGGCGACCATTTCACTTCTCCCGAAACTATTGATGATGTTCAAAACTTATTAAAAAACTGCAACTTCAAGACGCACGCATCCCTGCAATAAAACTTCACTGCATAACTTCCCGATACGCGATTAGTTCAATCCATGAGTTCTGCCGACAAGGCGCCGATGTATTCATCGACAATGCCGCTTTCACTCAGCGCGCAACACAGTCGGTGCACATAATCTGCGTTCGTCCCCATCGGTCCTTCGGCGAGTGCCACACTACCGGCGATGGTCTCAATCCGTGCATCCGCCTCGAACAGCGGGTGATCGGGATCCGCGACAAACACCAGCGCCAGTACGTCACGACCATCGGCCAGTTGCACGCCGGTCCAGATCGGCCGGTAGGCACCGGTGGGCATTTCGCGGATCCACAGTGAAATCAGTTCGTCGCGAGCCACCGCCTGGCTGATCTTGAACGCGACGCCGTGGGTTTCCCCGCCGCGCTGCAGGGCCAGCATCCGACCCGGCAGTGCCACTGTCGCGCGCCCGGCGATCATCCGCAGGCAGAAACTGCGATGCCAACCGTGCAGGGTCGCCAATTGGTGCTCGGCAAATTCGAACAGCGGGTTCCAGATCAGCGAGCCGTAACCGAAGACCCAGATGTCGCCCTCGCCGGGACGCGCGTTCAGGGTGTCTTCCATCGACTGACCGATCCGCTCCAGCGTCCACAACAGTTCCGGGGGAACGTCGCTGAACTTCTCCAGATAAGCGCCTGAGCTGATCAACTGTTTCGTCAACATCGCCGTGGTCTCTGCGGTGGGCATTTGCCGTTGAGCGAATGGTGGCCGAGACCTGACGCCGGATAAACAACACCGGACGCTACTCTTAGTAGCTCCAGCGGAGACAATCAGGCCTGAATGCCCGCCACGGCGGGTTTGGGGGAGGGATAGCTGTGCGGCCCAATTGTCTCCATAAAAGCTACAGAGCATCACCTTTCACGGTATTTATCGCCTTAACCGCGGCGTGCAGACTGGATTTGCCGGTCCAATCCAGGGCCCCGACTTTCTCCCAAAGGTGACTACCATGAAGCTCTACATTGCCAACCAGACTTGCTCCCAGGCCGTCCAGATCATCGCCAACGAATTGGGCCTGACCCCGGAATTGGTGCACTTCGACGTATTCGGCCGGACCACCTCCAGCGGCGAAGATTTCGCGGCGGTGAACCCACTGCTGTATGTACCCGCCCTGCTGCTCGACAACACCTTCAACGATATCCTGTCGGAAACCATCGTCATTACCTCCTACCTCGCCGACCAGCATCCAGAGTCCGGCCTGATCCCGGCGCGCGGCACGCTGGAACGGGTCAAGGTCGACCAGTTGCTGACCTTCGTCGCCACCGAGATCGCCCAGAAACACATTCCGTTGATGCGCAAATTGCTGACTGAAGACGGCACACAGTGGACACGCAACAAGATCGTCAGCGCCTATGCCCAACTCGACGCACGCCTGGCCGACGGCCGTACCTGGCTGACCGGTGACCAGTTCTCCGTGGCCGATGCGTACGTCTTCGCCACCTGGTGGCACGAACGCTCCGGCGCACAGATCGAACACCTGCCACACCTGATGGCGTGGAAGAATCGCATCGATGCCCGCCCTTCGGTGCACAAGGCGCTGACAGAAGAAGCGGCGCTGTACAGCAAACATATGGAACAACTAAAACAACTTGATTGAAGGGCTCGAAGAAACAGGTCGCTCAAGCGGCCTGTTTGCATTTGCGATATCCGTCAAGTTGATAACAACATTAAAAACCGGGCAAAAAAAAGGCCGCCTGATAACAGGTGGCCAAAACCAAAGGGTAAACAGAATAGGGATTTCATATTTACGGTCGCGAGTTTATTCAGATCCGCGACAACTTTCTTATTGTTACCGGCAATACCTGACATCAACAAAATCCGCTTTACTGCAGGAGCAGACAGTGAGGTCTATAGTGATCAGGTCTTGTGCCCTGGCGTCGAGCGTTGCCCATGACCTCAACCGAACACCTGATCATCTGCGAGCATTGCGACTGCGTGTACGAAAAAGTCGTGCTCGGCAAACACCAGAACACCCTCTGCGTACGTTGCGGCGGCGTGCTGCAGCGCTATAACGGCTTGACCGTCGAGCAGCGGCTGGCCTTGAGTTTCACCGCGGCGATGCTGTGGCTGTTCGCCAATTTCTATCCGGTGATGAGCATCAGCATGAAGGGTTTGAAAAACAGCGCGACGCTGTGGGATTCGGTGCTGGCGCTGAGTCAGGGACCGATCACATTCATGGCGATGGTCGCGGCGATTTCGATCATCATCGCCCCAGCGTTTCAACTGGTGCTGTTGATCTGGGTGCTGAGTTTCGCCTTGTCATCGCGCCGGGCACCGGGCTTCAAGCTGTGCATGCGCTGGCTGGAAACCCTGCGTCCGTGGAGCATGCTCGAAGTGTGTCTGCTGGGGGCGATGGTCGCGGTGTTCAAACTGGCCGGGCTGCTCGATGTGCTGCCGGGTATCGGCCTGTTTGCCCTGGCCGTGTTGAGCCTGATGATGATCCGCATTGCCGGGCGCGACATTCGTGACCTTTGGGACATCCTATGAAGCGTCCAGCGACCGCCAGCGAACTGAATCTGTGCCTGTGCCACAGCTGCGGGCTGGCCTGCGACATGACCGATGAGCCGCACCAATGCCCGCGTTGCGACGCGCCGTTGCATCGGCGCAAGACCAATTCCCTGGCGCGTACCTGGGCCTTCCTGTTTGCCGCGCTGGCGTTTTACGTGCCGGCCAATCTGCTCCCGGTGATGAACACCATGATGCTCGGCAACGGCGCCGACAGCACGATCATGAGCGGCGTGCTGGAATTCTGGGAGGGCGGCGCGTGGGACATCGCGCTGATCATTTTCATCGCCAGCATCGCGGTGCCGGGCATCAAGTTCGTGGCCCTGTCGCTGCTGCTGATCACCGTGCAGCGCGACAGCAACTGGGCGCGCCGTGAGCGCTCGAAGCTGTACCGTTTCGTCGAGCTGATCGGCTACTGGTCGATGCTCGACGTGCTGGTGGTCGCGCTGGTCGCGGCGCTGGTGAAGTTCCAGGCGCTGGGCGATATCGAACCACGCCCGGGCATCCTGTTTTTCGGCATGGTGGTGGTGTTCACCATGCTCTCGGCGATGAGTTTCGACCCACGGCTGATCTGGGACAACGCCGCGGACGACGAAGCGCTCAGCGACGTACCACTTCAAGCAGCACCTGCAACGGATGGCGCAGCGCCCGATCCGACTGGCGCTTGACCTGACTGCGGCACGAATAACCGGTGGCCAGTGCTTCGCCCTGCTCCGCCGGTGCCTCGACCTGCCGCGCCCACGATTGCTCATAGATCACCGCCGAAGTTTCGCGGTTGCGCGCTTCATGGCCGTAGGTGCCGGACATGCCGCAGCAACCGGTGGCCTGCGTCGCCAGTTTCAAGCCGACCCGTTCGAACACTTGCTCCCACTGACGAGTGGCGGCCGGCGCGTTGGTTTTCTCGGTGCAATGCGCCAGGAGCCGGAATGCACTTGCCGATTTGTCCTTCGCCTGCTCCGGCATCACCTTGAGCAGCCATTCCTGTACCAGCGCGACTTCCGGGCATTGCTCCATACCCGGCACTTTCAAGTATTCCTGGCGATAGACCAGGGTCATCGCCGGATCCAGCCCCAGCAACGGTACGCCAACATCCGCCAGCTCTCGCAGTTGCCGCGCATTGCGCAGTGCCGCGCGGTTGAACGCCGACAGAAAGCCCTGCACATGCAACGGCTTGCCGTTGGCGCTGAACGGCGCCAGATAAACCTGATAGCCCAGCCGCGAAATCAGCTCCACCAGATCCGCCAGCAGCGGCGCTTCGAAGTAACGGGTGAAGGCATCCTGCACCAGTACCACACTGCGCTCGCGCTGGGCCTGGGTCAGCGTCGACAGCGTGGAAACCGTCGCCGGCTGCACCTTCCACCGGCGCATCGCCGCGTGGAAATCAAAGCGGCTGAGCAACGGCACATCGACCATTCCACCGAGACGCTCCAACTGTTGGCGCACGAATGAAGCGCCCATCAAACCGTTGTACAGCGCCGGAATTCGCGCCATGTACGGAATGCTGTACTCCAGCGAAGCAATCAGATAATCCCGCGCCGGGCGCAGATAACGGCCGTGATACAACTCCAGAAACCGCGAGCGAAACTCCGGCACGTTGACCTTGACCGGGCATTGCCCCGCGCAGGATTTACACGCCAGGCATCCGGCCATGGCGTCATACACCTCATGGGAAAAGTCGGCGGCTTGCCCACGGCTGTTGCGCCAGCGCGTCCACAGGTTGCGGAAAAACGCCGGACGGCGGATCGCATCCGACAGCACATCCACCCCTGCCTCGCCCTGCAAACGCAGCCATTCACGGATCAGTGAGGCGCGGCCCTTGGGCGATTGCGCACGCTCGCGGGTGGCTTTCCACGACGGACACATGGCGTCGTCGGGATCAAAGTTGTAGCAGGCGCCGTTGCCGTTGCAATGCATGGCCGCGCCGTAGCTCTGCCAGACCTTTTCGTCGATCTGCCGATCGAGTTCGCCGCGCAAGGTCACTTCGTCGATCTTCAGCAATGCCGCAGCGGTGTTGGCCGGGGTGGCGATCTTGCCCGGGTTGAACTGGTTGAACGGGTCGAACGCGGCTTTCAGTGCCTGCAACGCCGGGTACAGCTCACCGAAAAAGGCCGGCGCGTATTCCGAGCGCAGACCTTTGCCATGTTCGCCCCACAACAGGCCGCCGTAGCGTTGGGTCAGCGCGGCGACACCGTCGGACACCGGACGCACCAGCGCCGCTTGCTGCGGATCCTTCATGTCGAGAATCGGCCGCACGTGCAGCACGCCAGCATCGACGTGGCCGAACATGCCGTACTGCAAGCCGTGGCTGTCGAGCAGTTCGCGCAACTCGGCGATGTACTCGGCCAAGTGCTGCGGCGGTACCGCGGTGTCTTCAACAAATGGCTGCGGCCGCGCTTCGCCGGCAACGTTGCCGAGCAGGCCGACGGCGCGCTTGCGCATGCCATAGACCTTGTTCACCGCCGCTTGGCCGACCGCCAGCGTATGGCCAAGGCGTTCGACCGTGGTGTCACTGCTCAAGTGCTCAAGGAAGGCTTGAACCCGGTGCTGCAGATCTTCAGGATCGTCACCACAGAACTCCACCAGGTTGATCCCCAGCGTCGGCCGCTCGGCACTTTCCGGGAAGTATTCGGCGACGCCGTGCCAGACGATGTCCTGCATCGCCAGCAGCAACACCTTGGAATCCACGGTTTCAATCGACAGCGGCTTGAGCGCCATCAGCGCCCGGGCATCGCGCAACGCATCCATGAACCCGGCGTAGCGGATATTCACCAGCATCGTGTGCTTGGGGATCGGCAGCACGTTGAGCTTTGCCTCGACCACAAAGCCGAGTGAGCCCTCGGCGCCGCACAGCACGCTGTTGAGGTTGAAACGCTTGTCGGCCTCGCGCAGGTGCGCCAGGTCGTAGCCGGTCAGGCAGCGGTTGAGATCGGGGAAGCGCTGCTGGATCAGCTCGCCCTGCTCGTCGATGATCTGCCGCGCACAGCGATAAACTTCACCCACTCGATCTTCACGGGCGCACAGCGCTGTCAGGTCGTCTTCCGCCAGCGCGGCGCCGTGCAGGCGTTCACCGCCGCGCAGAACCATGTCGAGTTCCAGCACATGGTCGCGGGTCTTGCCGTAGGTGCAACTGCCCTGGCCGCTGGCGTCGGTGTTGATCATGCCGCCAACGGTGGCGCGGTTGGAGGTCGACAGCTCCGGGGCGAAAAACAGCCCGGCTGATTTCAGCGCGGCGTTGAGCTGATCCTTGACCACCCCGGCCTGCACCCGCACCCAGCGCTGCTCGACGTTGATTTCCAGAATGCGGTTCATGTGCCGCGACAGGTCGACGACGATGCCGTCGGTCAGCGACTGGCCGTTGGTGCCGGTACCACCGCCACGCGGGGTAATCACCACTTGCTGATACGCCGGCTCGGCGATCAGCCGTGCCACCCGCGCCACATCCTCCGCATCCATTGGAAACACCGCCGCTTGCGGCAGACGCTGGTAGATCGAGTTGTCGGTGGCGAGCACTACGCGGCTGGCGTAGTCGGCACTGATCTCGCCACGAAAACCACTGGCTTTCAGGGCGTTGAGGAACAGTTGGTAATCAGTGGTCAATGCAGCGGCGGGTGACAGCTGGGCAATCATCGGTGAGGAAATCTCGGTCAAAATCGGGCCGTGTGGCGGTGAACAGTTGTGCGCAATGAATGATTGCGTCACGCTCCCGCCATCTCATGGTGCTTATGTTCATTGCTTGGCGCCGTCGGGACAAACGTAAAATCGACCCGCAATCCATGACTAAAACGAATGAATCCGCGAACCCTCACACCTTCCATGTCGTTATTGCTGGCCTTCGAAGCTGCCGCACGCCATGAAAGCTACACCCGCGCCGCCCACGAACTGTCGCTGACGCAAAGCGCAGTCAGCCGTCAGGTGCAGATTCTGGAAAAGATGCTCGGCATGCGCCTGTTCAGCCGCGAAGGTCGGCAAGTGGTGCTGACCGATGTCGGGCGCATGTATCAGCGTGAACTGGCCGAAGCCCTCGGGCAGATCCGCAGCGCGACCCTGCAGGCCATGGCGTTCGGTTCAGGCATCCACAGTTTGCGTCTGGCGACGCTGCCGACCTTCGGCTCGAAATGGCTGCTGCCGCGACTCAAGGACTTCTACACCGCGCACCCCGGCATGACCGTGCACTTGCATTCACGGATCGAAGCGATTGACTTCGACACCAGCGAGATCGATGCGGCGATCTGTGTCGGTGCGGGAGACTGGCCGGGCTTGAGTGCCCTGCCCCTGCACACTGAAGAACTGGTGGTGATTGCCAGTGCGCAGTTGTCATTGGCCGAACGTGATGAAGCGGAACAACACATCGCCGGGCAGTTACTGCTCAATGTCAGCAGCAACGCCCAGGCCTGGGCGGAATGGTTCACCCATCATGGTTTGCCACACCGCAGCATGCGCATAGGCCCGAGCTTTGAAATGACTTCGCACCTGATCCAAGCGGTGCGGGCGAATATTGGCGTCGGGCTGGTGCCGCGGATTCTGGTGGAGGATGAATTGCTTAACGGCGAGCTGCTGCAACTGGGGGAGCCGATCACCAGCCGGCGCAGCTATTACCTGGTGTATCCGCCGCGTAATGAGGCGTTACCGTCACTGAAAGCGTTCAGGGATTGGTTGGTGGATACGCTCTGACCGGAGATCCCACCAATGCACAACATAACGAAACGCCGCTCGATGAGCGGCGTTCGGTCAATCCCGGTACTGGCGCTTTAGCGGTGGCGGCGCACTCGGCCCTTTGACGAGGGGTTTGGCCAGCAGCTTGCCGTCCGGGCCATAAAAGAGGCGCCTGACGCTTGGCGGCATGGGAGTAGGCTCTTTTGCGCTCATGATGGAACCTCTTCGACAGAACTGAATTCGACCCACTGGACTTTCGAGGAATCTATCACCAATAGTTCGGCGCCAAAAGGCAACGCCACGCCATCCTCCCCCAGCCAGCCTGGATTCAGCATGATGAACTGCCCCTCCAGCGGGCCGGAAGGCCACTCGACGGGCCAGCCAAACAATCGCCTTTCATCCGTCAAATGCAGCGTAACCAGCCGATTGTGGCGAGCAAAGGTGCTGTACCACTCGCTGGGGTAAGAGTTTTTATTCGTTACATTTTTTCTTCGTAACCATTTGTGCAATTTGTCATTCGAAGCCAGAGCACACGACAGCAAACCAAGCCCCATTGCAACCATAAACGCCCAAATAGCCTGGGCTTTGCCATCCCATTTCCCTACAGAAAAGCCCTTCGAGCCTATCCATAAGCCAATAGCCCCGATCCCCAACACCACCCCATGAATCACAAACGTAAAAATCAACGCCTGCACAATCTGCCCAAAGGTGTCAGGCCGCTTGAACGAAGTGAGCGTGTAAAAAATCCAGGTAGAAACAAATCCGGGAATCAGATACTGCAACAACGGAACAACTTCCTTGACCAGATCATCCATGATCCGTGGCTCCTTGAAAGACTTGCCGGCCCGATAAGTGACCGGCAATCAAAGCCTAGCGCACGCTGAAAAAATGCCGCCGCGCAACTGTCACAGCGCATTACGCCAGCCGCTAAAACCTACGCATCCTGCAAAATCAGATCAGCGCCCTTCTCCGCCACCATCAGCACCGCGGCATGCGTATTGCCCGAGGTCACGTTCGGGAAGATCGACGCATCGACAATTCGCAACCCGGCAAGGCCATGCACCTTCAGACGCTTGTCGACCACCGAAGTCTGCTCATCCGCCCCCATCGCGCAGGAACCACAGAGGTGATAGATGGAGCCACAGTTGTCGCGGAAGTACTGCAACATCTGCTCGTCGGTTTCCACTGCCGGTCCCGGCAGGACCTCATCAACGGTGATGCTCTTGAGCGCCGGAGCGTTCATGATCTTGCGCATCAGGCGACTGCCCTGGATCACCTCGTCAATGTCCTTTTGCGTGCTCAGATAGTTCGGATCGATCAGCGCCGCATCACGCGGATTCTTCGACGCAATTTCGACGTGGCCGCGACTGGTCGGCCGGCACGGGTTGAAGCACAGCAGGAAGCCCGAATACGGCTCCGGCTTGAGGCTGGCCTTGTTGTTTTTCGGAATCTGGTACGACAGCGGGTTGAAGTACAGCTGCAAATTGGGATGCGCCTGCTGCGCGTTGCCACGGAAAAAACCGCCCGCCTGATTGACGCTCATGGCCAGCGCGCCCTTGCGGGTCAGCAGGTATTTGATGCCGAGTTTGAGCTGGCCGAACAGCGAGCTCAGTTCATCGTTCAGCGTCGGGATATTGGCTTTGTAGTAGTAGCTGACGCACAGGTGATCCTGCAGATTCTGCCCCACTGCCGGCAGGTGCCTGACCAGCGGGATCCGGTGCTTTTCCAGCAACGCGCGATCAGCCACGCCGGACAATTGCAGGATTTTTGGCGTGTCGACGGCGCCGGCACACAGGATCACTTCCTTGCGCGCGGTGAACGTCCGCGCCACACCATGCTGGGTGATCGAGATGCCTGTGGCGCGCTGCTGCGTCTCGTCAAACAGTACGCGATCGACCAATGCGTAATGCTCGACGGTCAGGTTCGGCCGGCTCAGTGCCGGATGCAAATGCGCGAAGCTGCTGGAGCAACGCTGGCCGTTTTTGGTGTTGACGTCGTACAGGCCCGCGCCTTCGAATTTTGCCCCGTTGAAATCGTCGCTGCGCGGGTAGCCCAACTCTGAACAGCCCTCGAGGAACACATCGCAAATCGGGTGAGTCTGGCCCTTCATCGGAGTGATGCTGATCGGGCCGCTAGCGCCGTGGTATTCGCTGTCACCCAGCGGATGGTTTTCCAGTTTGCGGAAGTACGGCAGCACGTCCTTGAAGCCCCAGCCGTCGTTACCGGCGGCCGCCCAGTCATCGAAGTCATGGGCCTGACCGCGCACGTAAATCATCGCGTTGATCGAACCCGAACCACCCTGCACTTTGCCGCGCGGGGCGTAGATTTCGCGATTGCCCAACTGCTTCTGCGGCTGGCTGTAGTACATCCAGTTGAAGGTCGGGTTGTAATACATTTTGGCGAAGCCGACCGGGATCCTGAACCACAGCGAGCTGTCCTTGCCACCCGCTTCCAGCAGCAGCACCGTGTATTGCCCGGAGGCCGAAAGCCGATTGGCCAGCACGCAACCTGCTGCGCCGGCGCCAGCGATGATGTAGTCGTATGTCATGCACGGTTACCGCGTAAGTCGTTGTACAAAAAATCGGATGAGCAACGCATGTCCCCTGTGGGAGCGGGCTTGCTCGCGAAGGCGCTCGGTCAGCTGACATTTGTGAACCTGACACGCCGCTTTCGCGAGCAAGCCCGCTCCCACAATGGGCCTCTGTCAGCCCTTGGCCGGCGAGGTGTCTTTGACGTCAACCGGAGTCGGTGCCATTTGCAGGTGCAGGCGCTCGCCGGTGTACGGCGAATGCTTGCGCACCACGTCCATGTTCAGCTCCACGCCCAGCCCCGGCTCGGTGGACGGGATGATGTAGCCGTCCTCCCACTGCAGCGGCTTCTTCAGGATCTCGGCGTGGAAGCCGCCCCAGGTCTCGATGCTTTCCTGAATCAGGAAGTTCGGTGTGCAGGTCGCCAGCTGGAAACTGGCCGCCGCGCCGATCGGGCCGTTGTAAAGATGCGGAGCAATTTGCGCGTAGTAGGCTTCGGCCATGCTGGCGATCTTCTTCGCCTCGAGCAGGCCGCCGCAGCGAGCGACGTTCATCTGCAGAATCGACGCGCCGCCGGCCTGCAACAGCTTGAAGAATTCGTACTTGGTGGTCAGGCGTTCGCCAGTGGCAATCGGAATGCTGGTCTTGGCCGCGACTTGCGCCATGGCCTCTTCCTGCCCCGGCGGCACCGGCTCTTCGAACCACAGCGGGTCGTACTTTTCCAGGCGCCTGGCCAGACGGATTGCCGACGACGGCACCATCTGCCCGTGAGTCCCGAACAGCAGGTCGCACTGGTTGCCCACCGCTTCGCGGATCTTGCGACAGAAGGTTTCGCAGCGTTCCAGCACCTGCAGCGAGATCTGGTGCCCGGAGTACGCGGTATATGGGCCGGCCGGGTCGAACTTCAGCGCAGTGAAGCCTTTGTTCATGTTCTCGACGGCGCATTCGGCGGCCAAATCCGGATCGTCGTAGTCGTATTCGCCACGGCTGTTGACCGGGTACAGGTAGGTGTAGGAACGCAGGCGCTCGTTGACCTTGCCACCGAGCAACTCGTAGACCGGTTTGTTCGCCGCTTTGCCGATGATGTCCCAGCAGGCCATCTCCAGACCGCTGACCACGCCCATCATGGTCAGGTCGGGACGCTGGGTGAAGCCGCTAGAGTAGGCCTGACGGAAGAAGCGTTCGATGTGGTGCGGGTCATGATTGAGCAGGTAGCGCTCGAACACGTCTTCGATGATCGGCAGCATGGCTTTGGGGCCGAACGTCGCCGCGTAGATCTCGCCCACGCCTTCGATGCCGCAATCGGTCTTGAGCTTGACGAACAGCCAGTACATGCCGCCGATGTGCGGCGGCGGTACGGCGACGATATGGGTTTCAAGGGCGATGATTTTCATGTCAGGCACCTGCTTTATCTGAAGTTTTGCGATTGATTCGGGCACGCAGGGTCACGGCCGCCAGGGTGCCGATCAGACCAACGGAGGCGATGTAACCGAAGTACAGCTTGTAGCCGAGGGCACCAGGGAAGTGCTCGGTGAGGTAGCCATTGATCAACGGGATGAAGGCATCCGGCATGTAGCCGACCACCGAGACGATGCCGATGGCCAGGCCGGTGATGCGCAGCGGAATGTTGCAGCTGTCGAGAATTGCCCAGTACAGACCGCGAATCGCGTAGGTCATCAGACCGATGAAAATCACCGTGGCGATCAGCAAACCCATGCTGTTGAGCGCCGGGAATACGATCAGCCCGACAATCGCCAGACTCGCCAGCAACAGCGCGACGATCAGCACCGAGATGTTCGAGAACTTGTCCCCCAGCCAGCCGCCACCGATGCCGCCGATGGGGCGCATCCACAATTTGATGGTGGTGATGGTGCCGGCCATGACCGCGGTCAGGCCGCTGCCTTGCAGGTAGTCCGAGAAACTGTAGGTCGCCCAGAAGATGTGGTAGCCGCAGAACACGATGGCGGTGACCAGCCACAGCTCGGGAATTTTCACCAGGGTCGCCAGATCGGTGAGCAGGTTGAACTTGCCCTTCTCCACCGCAGGCGTGTCCGCCATCGACTTCGGATCCTTGATCAGCACCAGCACACAGCCGATGGCGATACAGGTGAAGGCGTAGAGATAGACCACGTGCCTGAAGCCTTCGGCAGTGGACTCACCACGGGTTTCGGTGGCGAAGGCAAACAGCGCCAGGGCAACCGTCGCCAGCAACGCCTCGACCAGACCGCGACCACCGTCGAGGATGCCGAAAAAACGCCCTTGCTCGGTAGGGTGAGCAATCATCTTCACCCGCTTGAGCACCGAGGCCCAGAAGGTCAAACCGGTGGTCAGGCCCCAGCAACCGAAGATGATCATCAGCCCGGTCATCGATGGCGCCGTCGAATACCACAGGCCTAAAGCGCCGGTCGCCACCAGCGAGAAGAAAATCAGAAAGCGTGGCGCAATGCGATCCGCCAACCAGCCGCTGGGCAAGTAGCTGAGGAGGAAAATCGTGCCGAGCATCGAGTACAGATAGCCCAGTTCACTGTGGTTGATCTGGAACACTTCGAGCATCGTGGTCTGGTAGACCTGACGCAGGTACAGAATCGGATAGATCGCACCGGCGGCCAGCACCAGCAACATCAATTGGAAATAGCGACTTCCCTTGTCGCTCCGGCTTTTCACAGCCGAGTTGGAACCCTGAACAGCGGCAGCAGAGGATGCATGCTTGGACATTGAAGTGACCTCGGGCAACCCGTGCTCCGGGCGCCCCTGATAATTGTTTTTATAGGTGCAGCATGAGGCGTGTTGCGGTGTTTCAGTACTTCATGACCACGAGTCGGGTCTGGGTGAATTCGAGCATGCCGTGCTTGCCGTCATCACCGCCCAGGCCCGAGCGTTTCCAGCCGGCGTGGTAGCCCTGATACGGGTCGGCCGGGGTGCGATTGACGTACAACTCGCCGGCCTCGATGGCGTTGGCGACTTTCTGCGCGGCGCGGTAGTTCTCGGTGTAGAGCACCGACGACAGGCCGAACTGATGGTCGTTGGCCATGGCCAATGCTTCGTCGATGTCGCGGTACTTGAGCACCGGCAGCACCGGGCCGAAGATTTCTTCCTGGACGATTTCCATGTCCTGGCGGCAGTGGCTGAGCAGGGTCGGCGGATAGAAATGCCCCGGGCCTTGCGGCAACACACCACCACTTTCGAGCACCGCGCCGTCGGCCATGGCACGCTCGACCATGGCGTGAATGTTCCGCTGCGAACTGGCGTTGACCAGTGGTCCCATCAGGCTCGCATCGGTGGCGCGGTCACCGAATTTCACCTCGGCGATTTTGGCCTTGAGCAGCGCGAGGAATCGGTCGTGGACACTTTCCTGCACGTAAACCCTTTCCACCGCCGTGCACAACTGCCCGCAGTGGGTGGTCTTGGAGGCGATGATCGCGCTGGCGGCGGCTTCGAGGTCGGCATCGGCTTCGATGATGGCCGGGGTCTTGCCGCCCAGTTCCAGCGACGGCTTGGCGATATTGGCCTTGCAGTAATCGAGCACGATGCGCCCGGCGTTGACGCTGCCCGTCAGCGTAATCAAGCCAACAGCCTTATGCGTGCACACCGTGGCAGCGGTGGCGTGATCCATGGTCAGGATATTGATCACCCCGGCCGGCATGCCCGACTGCTGCACCGCTTTGGCGATTTCGAATGCCGAGGTCGGGGTGTTGTTGCTCGGGCGCACCACCACGGTGTTGCCGGCAATCAGCGCCGGGGCAATTTTGCGCAGCAAGGTGTAGACCGGGTAGTTGAACGGAATCAGGCACGCGACGACGCCGATCGGCTCGCGGTGCAGAAACAGGTTTTCGTCGGGGCTGTCGCTGGGGATGATCTCGCCTTCGATGCGCCGCGCCCACTCGGCGTGGTAACGGGTGATCTGCGCGGCATAGCGTGCTTCGTTGCTGGCGTCGCTGAGACTCTTGCCGGACTCGGCGGCGAGCGCGGCGCCGATGGACTCGGCACGCTCTTCCAGTGCGGTGGCGAATGCACGCAAGTGTTCGGCGCGCTCGATGCTGGTCAGTTTGCCCCAGACTTTTTGTGCGGCCGCCGCGGCATCGACGGCTGCGGTGGCTTCTTCGGCGGTGGCAGCCGAGACATGGCCGAGCAGCGCTTCAGTGGCGGGGTTGTACACCGCGATCATTGCCGCGCTGGCCGGCTCGATGAAGTGGCCGTTTACAAAGTTTCGCTCGATTCGCATGTGCATCGCCCATCGTTTGTTTTTATCAATGCCACCAGTCTTGTCATCGGTGGCGGGTTGAACAAACGATTTAAAGGGCGGGGAAACATTCGAAAAATGCAGGTTACCCCTGATTCCACCGCAAACTCCTGTGGGAGCGAGCCTGCTCGCGAAGAGGGTGTGTCATTCACAGATGATGGTGGCTGATCCACCGCTTTCGCGAGCAAGCCCGCTCCCACAGGGGATTGGGGGGGTGTCAGGTGGCTGCGGTCGAAGGCTCCAGTTGGCGCTGCGCCAGCCAGATTTCCTCCTGCAGCCATTGCGCAAACACCTGCAACTGCGGCATCTCGGTCTGCTCCGGGCGGGTCACCAGCCAGTACGACTGATGCCCCTCCACATGCACATTCAGCACTTGCGTCAATTGCCCGCTGGCCAGTTCTGCCGCAACCATGTGCCAGTCGGCAATGGTGATCCCCAGACCATCGGTCGCTGCCTGAATCGCCAGGTCCAGCAAATCGAATTCGTAACCGCCCTGGGTATCGACGCCACTGATGTGCGCCGCGTCCAGCCAGTGCTTCCAGGTCAGGTAACGCTGATCTTCCTTGGCCAGCACATGCAGCAGGGTCAGGCGATTGAGGTCGATGCCCTGTTCGCTTCCCTCCCGTGCATACAGCGATGGCGCGCACACCGCGATATGCCGCTCCTGGATCAACAGCGAACTGTCGAGACCGTCCCACTCGCCGTCGCCAAAGCGGATCGCGCAATCGAGGGTACTGGTTTCCGCCAGGCTGTCCTGCAAGCGCGTGGTGATGCTCAGTTCCAGCTCCGGGTGCTGCTCGCGCAAACGCCCGAGGCGCGGCATCAGCCAGCGACTGGTGAAGGTCGGCGGTGCGTTGATGTGCAGACGGTTGGAGTGGGTTTTCTGCTGGATGCTGCGCACCGTCAGCTCGATCTTGTCGAACGACTGATGCAGTGCCCGCAGCAGGATCTTGCCGGCGGCGGTCAGCTCCAGATGGTGATGACGGCGCTCCAGCAGACTTTCGCCGAGCTGCTCTTCCAGTTGCCGCACCTGACGGCTGACCGCACTCTGGGTGACATTGAGCAGCTCGGCGGCGCGGGTGAAGCTGCCGGTGCTGCCGGCCACTTCAAACGCCTTGAGCGCGTTCAGGCCGGGCATTTTGCGTTTCATATCAAGGCACTCGAAAACCACTGACAAGTTGCAGAGCATCCCATGAGCGTACCGGACTGTCCTACAGGATTTTTTGAGTAACATGCATTCGATGCAGGTTTGCGCATCGTTTTTATCGTTTGTCCCACGCCCGGCGGATGGCAAGACTGCGCGGCATCTCTAATAAAAACAATCGAGAGCCGCTCCATGCCCTTCTCTGCTTCCTTGCGTTTGCGCACCACCTCTATCGTCCTGTTCTGCAGCGTTGCCGCTCCGGCGATGGCCGTGCAAGTTACCGACAACCTCGACCTGGGTGGCGCCATTCGTGCGCGCTGGGACCTGGACCCGGATCGCGACATTCAGAAGTTCGGGCTCGATACGGTTTTTCTCAGCGCCAAGTACAACTCCGATTCCTGGATCGGCGAGGCGCAATACCGCTTCTATGGTCGCTCCTACCCCTACCAGTACACGAAAAATTACGGCGACATTCAGTTCGCCAAATTCGCCTGGGTCGGCTACAAATTCAACCCGGACCAGCAGGTGCAAGTCGGCCTGAACACCGTGCCGTTCGGCTTGCAGCCGTACTTCGGCAGCACCTTCTACGAGACCCTGGGCAACGTCATCGGCCTCGAAGACGTGCAACAGGTCGGCGCCAAATACGTTCAGCAAAGCGGCGACTGGAATATCCAGGCCGGTTACTACCTGCGCCCGGCGTGGCAAGGCAAAGGCACCAGCAAGGGCGTGACCTACTCCAGCGTCGTGTCCGAAGCCGACAGCTACGTGGCTGACGGCAGCGCCAACCAGGAACGCAACACCGTGGTGCTGCGCGTGGCGAAAGCGCTGGATCTGGGCCCGTGGAAGTCCGAAGTGGGGATCTCCGGGCTGACCTCGACCCTGGAAAACAAGGACACCGATAACGACGGTCGGCGCAACGCCGTGGCCGTGCACTACCTGGGCAAGAACGGCCCGTGGGGCGTGCAGTTGCAGGCGGCACGTCAGCAGATGTCGCCGCGCAATGCCGGCACCGATGAGCTGGTGACCCTCGGCGGTTACGACGGAACTTACAACGTCGCCAGTCGCGGCAATCTGTACGTGGCGGATCTGAGTTACGACGTGGCCGGCAAATACCTGTTCGATCAGATCAGCGGGGTCAAGCTTTACGCCAACTACAGCGCCTTCGACAAATCCGCCAGCGGCTTCAAGACCTCCCAGCGAATGATCCTCGGCAGCTCGTTTTCAGTGAGCAAATTGTGGGTGGCGACCGAGTGGCTGTTTGGCAAGAACGATCCGTACATCGGTGGCAGCAGCTACACCCAGAGCCTGGGCGCGGGTGGGCTGGATCAGTGGGAAAATCAGGTGTATGTGAACGTCGGTTATTACTTCTGATCCGGATTTTACTGCGCCTGAAAGTCAGCCTTCGCGAGCAAGCCCGCTCCCACAATGGATTTATGTCAGGCACAAAACATGTGGGAGCGGGCTTGCTCGCGAAGGCGTCCTGCCAAACAACACTTGCATCCGTTCCTCACCAATAGTCAGATAACCCCTACCAACAAAACCTACAAAAATAAAACCGAGCCACACGCTCGACCTGGGGTCCTACCTCCATGCGTCAACTGCCCTCGCTCAACACCCTGCGCGTGTTCGAAGAAGTCGCGCGGCATCGCAGTTTCAGTCAGGCCGCACTCGGCCTGAACGTCACCCAGGGCGCAGTCAGTCGCCAGATCAAACAACTCGAAGACTACCTCGGTGTCGCGCTGTTCGTGCGCACGCCGCAAGGCCTGTCGCTGACCGAGGCCGGCAGCAATCTAAAACCGCATCTGGCCGAAGCCTTCGACCACATGGAACGCGCCCTGCAAGCCATTCGCGTGCCCAACCTGCGTCAGCGCCTGCGTGTGCTGGCGCCACCGACCTGGGCCACGCGCTGGCTGTCGCCGCACCTGCGCGCCTTCTGCCAGCGCTACCCGGACATCAGCCTCAGCGTGACCAATCAGGCCAGCCACGACAGCCTCGCCGAGATCGATTGCCACATCCGTTTCGGCCTCGCGGCGTCCCCCCAGTGCGCCAGCCAGTTACTGGTGATGGAACGGCACATCGCCGTCGCCAGCCCGGAGTTGTTCAACGGCGCTCAGCCACCGGATCTGCGGCAATTTCCACTGCTGCACATCCTGCACGACGGCAAGCGTTTGCAGGTCTGGGAGAACTGGCTGGCGGCCATGGGCCGCGATGATGTCGATGCCGGACAAGGCCTGGAATTCAGCACCCTGGATCAGGTGATCCACACCGCACTGGCCGGCGGTGGTCTGGCCGTGATCGACCGGCAGATGATCGAAAAGGAACTGGCCAACGGCAGCCTGCTGCCGATCACCCCGATTGAAGTGATCGGCCCTTATGGTTATTGGCTGGATGTGGCGAATGACAAGCAGGGTTTGTCGAAGGTGAAGCTGTTTACCGAGTGGCTGAGTCTGGTGAGCAATCCCTGACATGTAGGAGCTGCCGCAGGCTGCGATCTTTTGATTTTGCTTTTGAAGATCAAAAGATCGCAGCCTGCGGCAGCTCCTACAGGGTTCGATGGCACGCCGTCAGATCGGGGCGACTTTACTCACCGCAATTGAACTCCCCTCCACCGGACTCTGCGCCTTGCACGCCTGACTCAAGGTCAGCGACTTGGTCTCCGGCGCCCACGCCCACGACAGCCACGCGCCAATCGCCAGGATCGCCGCAAGAATGCCCATGGTCGGACTCAGACCAATCCCCGCCACACTCACCGGCAGCAGAAAGGTGCTGACTGCCGAGCCCAAACGGCTGACCGCGGTGGCCAGGCCAATGCCGCTGGCACGCACTTCAGTCGGGAAGCTTTCCGCCGGGAATACCCCGACCAGATTGCTCACCGCCGACAGCACCAACGTGAACACGCCGAACACCAGCACCATCAACCACGCCGCGCTACCCGGCAGCACCGCCAGCAGGAACAGCGCCACCGCGAGGATGATGAACGAGTTGATCAGGAAGCCGCGACGGCTGAACTTGATCGTGCACCAGATGCCGATCAACGCGCCGAGGATCAGCAGCATGTTCAACATCAGTTCGGTGCCGAAGCCTTCGGCCAGGCCCATCTTCTGCAGGATCGACGGCAAAAAGGTGTAAATCGCAAAGTACGGCATCACGATGCAGACGAAGAACAGGCAGTTGAACGCCGTGCGCTTGCGGTACTCGCGACTGAACAGCACCGCATAGCCGGAACGGGTTTCCGTGGTGCGGGTTTCATCCAGTTCGACATTGTCACCCAGATGCTTTTTGACGATCGCCCGCGCCTCGGCGATGCGCCCCTGATTGACCAGCCAGCGCGGCGATTCCGGGGTGCCGATGCGGGCGATCAGAATCAGCGCCGCCGGGATTGCCGACGAAGCAAGCATCCAGCGCCAGGCATCGTCGCCAAGGCTGAGCATGGCCGTGCCGACGAAGGTCGCGGCGACGTAACCGAAGGTCCAGATCACGCTGAACGAACCGAGCAACACACCGCGATGTTTCTTCGGCGAGAACTCGGCGAGCATCGCGTGACCGACGCTGAAATCGCCGCCCAGGCCAATGCCGATCAGCACCCGGCAAAGGAACAGGCTCATCGCGCTTTCGACGTAGAACTGCATCACCGAGGCGATGGTGATCAGCACGAAGCTGACCAGGAAGATTTTCTGCCGGCCAACCTTGTCCGAGATCCAGCCGAAAAACAGGCTGCCGAGAAACAGCCCGATCAACGCCGATGCGCCGATCAATCCCTGCCAGAACGCATCCAGGTGCATCTGCGGGCTGAGCAAGGTGAAGGCGATACCGATCAGGCCGAGGATGTAGCCGTCGGTGAAGTGTGCGCCGAAGGTCAGTCCGGCGATCTTGAGGTGAAACCGGCCGATGGGCAGGTCGTCGATTTTTACCGGTTGAGCGGACATGTTCGTCTCCAATTGTTGTTATTGACGGAGAAACGCAGAGCTCTTGCTTGGTTTATGTGGGAGCGGGCTTGCTCGCGAATGCGGTGTGTCAGTCACCATTTGCTCCAACTGATACAACGCTTTCGCGAGCAAGCCCGCTCCCACATGGAGATCTCGGTGGGGGTCAGAGACCGCCCATCAACAGGTATTTGATCTCCAGATAGTCATCCAGACCGTACTTTGAACCCTCGCGCCCAAGGCCCGATTCCTTGATGCCACCGAACGGCGCCACTTCCGTGGAAATGATCCCTTCGTTGATCCCGACCATGCCGGCTTCCAGCCCTTCGGCCATGCGCCAGACTCGACCGATATCGCGGCTGTAGAAGTACGCCGACAAACCGAACGGCGTGTCGTTGGCCCGCTCCAGCACTTCGGCTTCATCCTTGAAGCGGAAACACGCTGCCACCGGGCCGAAGGTTTCGTCCTGGGCGATCAGCATGTCGCCGTTGACTTCGGTGAGGATGGTTGGCTCATAAAAGGTGCCGCCAAGTGCGTGACGACGACCGCCGCACAACAGCGTGGCGCCCTTCTCAAGGGCATCGCTGACATGGCTTTCGACCTTGGCCAATGCGGCGGTGTTGATCAGCGGGCCTTGCTCGGTTTCACCGTCCAGCGCACTGCCGACGCGCATCGCCGCAACCGCTTCGGCAAGCTTGCCGGTGAAGGCTTCGTAGACGCTGTCCTGAATGAAGAAGCGATTCACGCACACGCAGGTCTGCCCGGTGTTGCGGAATTTCGAGGCCATCGCGCCTTTGACTGCCGCGTCCAGATCGGCATCGTCGAAGACGATGAACGGCGCGTTGCCACCCAGTTCCAGCGAGACTTTTTTCAGCGTGTCGGCAGCCTGGCGCATCAGCAGTTTGCCGGTGCGGGTCGAACCGGTGAACGACAGTTTGCGCACGATGCTTGACGCTTGCAGCGCACCGCCAATCGCCACCGCATCGCCGGAAACGATATTGAATACGCCTGCCGGAATACCCGCCTGTTCCGCCAACACCGCCAGGGCGAACGCCGACAATGGCGTCTCCTCGGACGGTTTGAGAATCATCGTGCAACCGGCCGCCAACGCCGGGCCGACCTTGCGGGTGACCATCGCCAACGGGAAGTTCCACGGGGTGATCGCCGCGACCACGCCAATCGCTTCCTTGACCACGATGATCCGCGCATCGGCCTTGTGGCTGGGGATCACGTCGCCATAGGCACGCTTGGCTTCCTCGCCGAACCACTCGAGGAAACTCGCGGCGTAGACCACTTCACCCATGGCCTCGGCCAGCGGTTTGCCCTGCTCGCGACTGAGCAGCGTCGCAAGTTCCTTCTGGTTGGCGAGCATCAGATCGCTCCAGCGTTTCAGGCGCTGGCTGCGTTCCTTGGCGGTGAGTTTGCGCCACACCGGCAGCGCACGATTGGCCGCATCGATGGCCAGGTGGGTTGCTTCGGCGCCATCCTTTTGCACCTCGGCAATCAGTTCGCCATTGGCCGGGTTGCGCACCGCATAGGTCGCGCCGCCCTGCCCCCACTGGCCGTCGATGAAGTGGCCGTGACGGATCAGATCGCTCATGCCACCGCTCCCTGCAAAGTGAAGCGCTCCAGCCCCGGACGCGCGGTGCGCAGGATGCGTTTGCCGGCGGTGTAATCGTTGATCACGTCGCACGGGGTGTAATTGCGCTCCAGCTCATGCAATTCATCAGCGTCGAGTCTGGTTTCCAGCGCTGCCAGGGCACTGTCGAACTGCGCCGTGGTGTCCGCGCCGACCAGCATGCAATCCACCCCCGGATGGTTGGCCACCCACGCCTGGGCGATCTGCGCGTTCGACACGCCACGGGCGCGGGCCACGCGTTGTACCGAATGCGCGATTTCGAAAGAGGCTTCGTCGCTGTACATCTGCTGGGTGAAGAAGTCGGTCTGGTTGCGGGTCGACTGCACGTCGCCGGTCAGCACGCCGCGCGCCAGCGGACTGAACACCGAGACGCCGATGCCCTGATCGCGGCAGAACGGAATCATCTCGCGCTCTTCTTCGCGATAGGCGCAGTTCAACTGCAGCTGCATGTTGATCGGCTTGACCCAGCCATTGCGCTCGCAGGCCATGAGGATCTTCGCCAGTTGCCCGGTGAGCATGGTCGACACGCCGATGTAGCGGGCCTTGCCGGAGCGCACGATATCGTTCAATGCCGACATGGTTTCCTCGACCGGGGTGTTCACGTCGAAGTAATGCAGCATGAACACGTCGACGTAATCCATGTCCAGACGCTTCAGCGAGGCATCGATGCTGTCCATGATGTGTTTGCGCGAATGGCCGCTGGCATTGATCCCGCTGCGGGTGCCATAGCCGACCTTGGTGGTGATCACCAGGTCTTCGCGACGGGCCAGACGCTTGACGATGCGCCCCACCACTTCCTCGCCGACGCCGGCAGAATAGAAGTCCGCCAGGTCGATGAAATTCACGCCGTTGTCCAGCGCGTGAGCGACGATCGGCTCGCTCTGTTTTTCGTTGAAGATCCACGGTTTCCAGTCCGGGGTGCCCATGTTCATGGTGCCCAGGCACAGGCGGGAAACTTGCAGGCCGGAGTTGCCCAAACGGATGTATTGCATGGCGCGGACCTCAGGCTTTTGGCGTGTAGAAAGGGTTGCTGATGTGGTTGACCACATCGGCCAGTTGCGCGGTTTCCGGCTTGCCGGTCAGGGCGGCGCGGATCGCGGTGCGGCAGGCGTTGTAGTTGTTCAGGTACACCGCATCGAGGTCGTCGCAGGCCGGGTTGACCCAGTTGGCGGTAACGATGGCCCACTCGTCTTCGGCTTCCGGCGGCAAGGTGCCGTCGAGCAGTGCTTCGAGCACGGCTTTGGCGATCCCGGCCTGCGATGCGCCCCAGGTGGCGTTGCCGTGCAGGTCACTGCTGATTGCGGCCTTGTTCACATACAGGGTCATCGGCTTGACCGGGATGTTCGGCTGGGCGATCACCATGAACGGGCAATGGCCCTGACTTGGCGACGCCAGGCTGTTGGCGAACGCCTGCCCGGCCGGGCCGTTGCGCGGTCCGATCAGAATGTTGATGTGTGCGGCGTTCACGCCCGGGCCTTCGAAACCTTCACCGATGTACAGGTCGAGTTCTTTCATCAGTCATTACTCTTGTGCGATACGAGGGATGTTCGATAGCTCACACGGGCCGAATGGCCGGTGCGCTCAATAACGGGCGTGGGGAGGTGCGTCGGGGAAAATGGGACATGGCTGCAAACGCTCTCTGGTTGTTATTGATGAGCTGTGTTTGCGATTTTTTAACACCGGGCTGATGCGGGCTGTAACCATTAAAAATCATGGGGCCATGAGTTTTGCTCATAGCCTGCGGGCACAGCATCGCGGCCTGCGTAAAAAGCAAAAAAAAAGCAGAAACCGGCGATACGGTTTCTGCTTTTTTTGCGGCTGGCTGCTAAAACTGAAGCGCTGCGTCAGAGGCAGTCACGCACCGATTTGCGCAATGACCCGGACTTGGCCCATGGCGGCCCCTGATACAACGAGACCCGGCTGCCGTCCTTGTATTTGATGATGTCGAGAATCTCGTCAGCGGTGACGAGGCTCGGCGCCTTGATCCGGTAGCCGTTGGAAATGGAGGTCTGCGTGGTCTTCGGAATGTCCTGCTGCCACAACGGCAACAAGCACGCGGCATAGTCTTTAGGCGCTTTGGTGGTGGTCTTGCTGAGATTTGGCTCGCCCGGTACCAGCGACGCTGGCAATGAGCAACCTGCCAGTAATGCCAACGCCAAAATCCCGATCCATATCCGCATGGTGTTTCCCTGATCTGAAAAAAAGCGAATGTAACGTGTAACCGGGTGTACATCCACAGCGGACCACGCCCATACGAGAAATTGGACAAATATTTACATACGTTCCGCCGGGTGACAGACGAGCTGTAAAACATCGCCCGGAAATGCGACTACTCTGTTCTACCGAGAATGTTCCGGAGGTGATCATGCGGCTCAATGAATACGAACACGAACTTCAGCGCGACCTGCAAGCCGTTGCATCGGATCTGAGATGGTCGGCGGTCGACCTCAAACGCATTGCCGAACAGCTGCGCAAGAATGGCAATGAAGCGGATGCCCAGGCGGTCCTGAGGTCTTGCGAGGTGCTGCAGAGTGATGAAGAACGATTGCAGTCATATGCCAAGGAAGTGAAAACCCGCTCCATCAGCCGAACGAAAGTTCACTGATACCGACCTTGCCCTCAACAAGAGCCCCGGCAACTACCGGGGCTCTTTCGTTACATTTGCATCAACTCGCGGTGTGACTTCGCGCCCGCGCCAAGCGTTGTCTGTAACCCGGCAACGCAGCGGCATAGGCCATTGCTTCTTCTCTGCTGCCAATCGATGCAAGCCGCACGCCCTGGCTGCAAACCGCCACGGGCCGTTACTTCGCAGCCAGCGATGTGCCAAATCGCTGGCACTTTCAGCCACGCCAAACGCTCAAAAAATCCGAGGGAACCTATAAACCGGGGCCCGGCTCGAATATTGCAGTTTTGTTTCATTAATGTGACAAGCAGTGAACAGGTAACAGATGAAAGTACGCGCAACCGTCATTTGCGAGCAGGAACGACACGTTCTCCTGGTGCGCAAACCCCACTGCCACTGGACATTGCCCGGCGGCAAGGTCGAGCCTGGGGAAACCAAGGCCGCAGCGGCGATGCGCGAGTTGCAGGAAGAAACGGCGCTGAAGGCCGAACAAATGTTGTATCTGATGGAACTGCGCAGTGGCAGCACCCAGCATCATGTCTACGAGGCCTCAGTGCCCGATCTTGGGCAGTTACACCCGCAAAACGAGATCACCGAGTGCATCTGGCATCCGCTGGACGCGGTGCAGAATCTGCCCACCAGCGACGCGACGTTGCGCATCGTGCAGGCGTTTCAGCGGCGCTTGTGAGGTTTCAACCGGCGAATGCCCGGCGCCCGGCGCTCATTTCCGTGCGCAATTCACCAATAAAGTTGGAAATATCGCGGATCGTCACCAGATGTTCCGGCGACACGCCATTGAGCAACAACTCGACTCGACCGGAGTCAGGCTCGTAGACCTTGATCCGCAGCAGTCCCTGCTCCACTTGTGTGCATTCGCATTCAAGCGACGGAAAGCCGGATTCGACAATCCGGCAAATGTCGGCAATGGCTAGCATGAGCGCACGCCTCGCAGGCGATGAGTCGGTCGACCCGATGAGCATAGATGAGCTGTCGGCAACCTGCCGCCCCGGCAACTGCCAACCCGATCACATTTTCAGCGCAGGCTCAGTGGGCGTCGCGATCCCAGATCCAGTTCCACATCCCCGGCAATTGCACCGCATCCGAACTTTGCTGAACCGTGCGCGCCAACGCCGCTTTCTGCAGCGCCGCGCGATCATCGTAGAACGGTTTGTCCGCCAGCCTCACACCAGTGGCGGCGGCACTGTCGAGCAGGATCTGCAGGTATTCGCGGGTGTGCCGCGCGGTGTAACGGTTGAGGTCATGAAAGGTCACCACCACCGGAATCACCCCGTCCACGGTAGGGAATTCGCCGAGGGCAATTCGCTCGCGGACTTCCGATAGCTGGCGCAGCATGTTCGCCCGACGTCGGGGGCTGGCATTGAAGCCCCAGATCTTGCCGTCGTTGGCGCTCAAATCGGTCAGCAATACATGCAGGCCGTGCTGTTGATAAGCGGCGAAGGTGCGCTTGTCGTAATTCCAGAATGGCGGGCGCAGCAGGATCGGCGCAGCTCCAGTAATCGCGGCGATATCCGCCGTGCCGTTGCTCAACGACTGCTCCAGCTCTTGCGGATCGAGCGAGCGATGATTGGTGTGCCAATGGGTGGCGGTGTGGAATCCGAGGATGTGCCCTTCGGCGTGCTCGCGCCGCATGATCCCGCGACCGATTTCACTGTTGCCCGCACGCGGCGCACGGGTCTGGACGAAGAACACCGCTTTGATGTCCGGTTGCACCGGGTTGACCTTCAGGCTGTCGAGCACTGTCGCCGAAGGGTTCCAGAAACTCGAAGCGCTAGGGCCATCGTCGAAGGTCAGCAGAAAGCGCACCGGTGCCTGGGCCTTGAGCCGGGTTTCGGTTTGCGTGGTCATCTCGATGGGCGCGGCAATGCAGCCGGCCAACCCAAAGGCGATGGCCGCTGCACAGATAAGTTTGAACGCGTGTTTCATGTTTTGCCTTGCGCCTGACCCTTGCGGCCCTGTTGTCGACTGGCAAAACTCCCTCGCCCTGATCCATCCCTGCACCCGGCCTCGCGAGCCAAGTCTGGATAGGGTACACAGGCTTTGGTTACGGCGCTCGCTCAGTCGGCCAATGCCCGCTGAAACGAGGTATCGATGACCCCGGCGGTAGCCAGCGGCGCCGGCAGTGCCTTGACCTTGAACAGGAAGTCCGCGGTGCCCTGCAGGTCTGCCGCCGCCTGTTGATCCACCGGCCCGACAGTCATGTGCGCCTGGCGCAACCAGTGTCGCGAAACTTCCTGATCGAGGTTGGCCTTCTTCGCCCACAAGTCTGCGTATTCGTCGGTATGGCTGTCGACCCAGGCTCGAGCGCGCTTCAAACGTCCGAGAAAATCGGCGATCGCTGCGCGTTTGCTGTCGATCGACGGCGCCGACGCGGCAATCGCGCTGAGGCCCGGCATCAGGTTTTTCGCGGTGAGAATCGGCCGCGCACCGGAGAACACGATTTGCTGGGAGATGTACGGTTCCCATACCGGGAGGGCATCAATGCTGCCCTGCGGCAACGCAGCCGCCGCATCGATCGGCATCAGCTTGACGAATTCGACGTAATTTTCCGGCAGACCGCCCTGCTCCAGGGCACGCAAGGTCAACTGCTGACTCCAGGCGCCGGGCCAGTAGGCGACTTTCTTGCCCTTCAGATCAGCAATGGTTTTCACCGGCGAATCTTTCGGCACCAGTAATGCGATGGTGTCCGGGTTTTGTCGCGACACTCCGATCAGTTTTACCGGCGCCTGTTTGGCGGCGAGAAACAGGAAACCCGAATCGCCCAGAAAACCCAGATCCAGCGAGCCGGTCTGCAACGCCTCGGCCAATGGCGCAGCGGCCTGGAAGTGCTTCCAGTCAACGGTATAAGGCGCGTCCTTCAACACGCCCGAGGCCTCCACCGAGGCGCGAATGTTGTAGTAGTTCTGATCACCGACATGCAGCACCAACGGCTCGGCGGCGTAGGCAAGCGGTGCGGCGAACAGGGCAATCATCAGTGTGCTGCGGAGCAATCGGGAGAGCTTCATGGGAGGTCCTGCGACGGGATTTTTCATAGACCATAACGCTCTTGATAAACCAATTTTAAATTCGATTAATGCATAAGCTCAGTGCTCCGAATGCTCACTGTCCGCTGCGCAACAGTGCGATACCACAGTGTTGCCCAAGCAACAGTTGAAAGGCGCCAAAACGGGTGAAAACCCCGTAACCATTGGCCAAAACGCACATGGCACAGAGCCTGCAATATTCCATTCATGCAGGACGCAGCCGATAAAAATATATTTTTGGACATAAAAAACAGTGCCTTCGCCGGAGCGCCCCATGACATCGTTCTTACCGTTTGCCCGCCTCAAAACGCTGCTGGTCGCCAGCGCCATGGCATTGAGCCTGCAGCCTCTGGCCCACGCCACCGAAGCCCCTCCCGCCGAGGTGCATCTGGATTACGCCTACTACTCCCCCGTGAGTCTGGTGCTCAAGCATTTCGGTTTTCTCGAAAAGGCTCTGCCACAGACCAAAGTCAGCTGGGTGCTTAGCCAGGGCAGTAACCGTTCGCTGGAATATCTGAACAGTGGTGGCGTCGATTTCGCCTCCAGCGCCAGCCTTGCCGCTGTGCTGAGCCGGGCCAACGGTAGCCCGATCAAATCGGTCTACGTCTACAGCCGCGCTGAATGGACTGCACTGGTGGTGCGCAAGGATTCGCCGTACCAGAGCGTCGCCGATCTCAAGGGCAAGAAAATCGCCGCCACCAAAGGCACCGATCCGTACCTGTTCACTTTGCGCAGCCTGCAACAGGCCGGGCTGAAGAAAGACGACGTGGAGCTGGTGCACCTGCAACATCCGGACGGCCGCACCGCGCTGGAAAAAGGCGATGTCGACGCCTGGGCCGGGCTCGACCCGCACATGGCCGCCAGTCAAGTGCAGGCCGGTTCGCGTCTGCTGTATCGCAATCCGGCGTTCAACAGCTACGGCGTGGTCAGCGTCACCGAGCAGTACGCCAAGGAGCATCCGCAAACCATCGACACGGTGATCAAAGCCTACGAGCAGGCGCGCGAATGGGCGCTGAAAAATCCCGAAGCGTTCGCCGCCCTGCTCGCCAAAGAGTCCGGTTTGCCGCTGGACGTGGCCAAACTGCAACTGTCGCGCACTGACCTGAGCAGCCCGCAACTGACCGCCAACGACGTGCAGGCCTCGAAGGCGGCGGCACCGATTCTGGTCTCTGAGGAACTGGTGCGGCGTGGGGTGAATGTCGATCAAGTCATCGATCAGTTGCTCGACAGCGGTGTGCAACAAGCCGTCGCCCGCCAGTAATCGACCAGACTCACAGCCCATCCGCGCCAGTTGCGGATGGACTGTGAGTGGAGCCAACGTATGACCACTCGCAGTAACGAACTGCCCGCGCCTCGCAGCTTGTCGAGGCCCCGCCCTCCTCTCCACCCGACATGGCGCCGGCGCCTGAAGGGCCTGGCCCTGCCGCTGCTGATCGTGATCGCCCTGGAATTCATCGTGCGCATCGGCTGGCTACCGTCCTATCAGATGCCCGCCCCGAGCGAGATTGCCCTGACCCTCACCGACCTCGCCGAAGGTGCACTGTGGAAACACATCGGCGCGAGCCTGATCCGCGTGTTGCTGGGATTTGCGATTGGCGCCAGCCTCGCGCTGGTGTTTGCCGCCTGGGTCGGCCTGAGCCGTGAGGCCGAGGCGTATCTGGAACCGACGTTCGCCGCCCTGCGTTCGATTCCGAGCCTGGCCTGGGTGCCGCTGTTGCTGCTGTGGCTGGGCATCGACGAAACCTCGAAAATCGTGCTGATCGCCATCGGCGCGTTTTTTCCGGTGTACGTCAACGTGGTCGCGGCGATTCGCAACATCGATCGCAAACTGGTCGAGGTCGGGCATATCTATGGTTTCAGCCGCTGGCAACTGGTGCGGCGGATTCTGCTGCCCGCCGCCCTGCCCGGCCTGTTTACCGGGCTGCGCAGCGGCATGAGTCTGGCGTGGATGTTTCTGGTGGCCGCCGAGCTGATCGCCGCGACCAAGGGCCTGGGTTATCTGCTCAGCGACGGCCGCGAAACCTCGCGACCGGACATCGTGCTGGCGGCGATCATCGTGCTCGCCCTGCTCGGCAAACTCAGCGACGGCCTGCTCACCATGCTTGAACGCCGCTGGCTCGCCTGGCGCGATACGTTCACCGGTCAGGAGGCGCAGGATTGATTGGCCGCAGCCAACTAAGCTGAAAGCGTCCAACCGGAGATTCAGCGCATGTGCGGAAGACTCTCGCAGTACCGCGGCATTCACGACTTTGTCGCGGTGCTGAGCATTCCCGATGCGCTGATCAATCATGTCGGCGATGCGCCGCTGGCGCGATACAACGCAGCACCCACCACGTCACTCGCGGTCCTTCATCAACATGATCAACAGCTGTATGCCGACAACCTGCGCTGGGGCTGGCGCCCGCATTGGGCCAAGGACCGCGCCGCACCGATCAACGCCCGTGTGGAAAAGGTCGCGCATGGCCCGTTCTTCCGGGCGATCTGGCGTCATCGGTTGATCGTGCCGGTCGACAACTGGTTCGAATGGGTCGATACCGAGGAAAAACTCCGCCAGCCGTGGCTGATTCGACGAGCGGATAATCGGCCGATTTTCTGCGCTGCCATCGGTCAACTGCCGACACCCGATGCACCAGCACGGGAGGACGATGGTTTTGTGATCATCACCGCCGACAGTGCCGGTGGCCTGCTCGATATTCACGATCGGCGTCCGATCGTACTCTGCGCCGAGCTCGCCCGAGAATGGCTGGACCCGGCCACGCCCGTCGAGCGCGCCGAACAGATGTTGCTGTTCGAAGGTGAAAACAGCGAAACGTTTCAGTGGCACAAAGTCAGCAAAGCGGTGGGCAACCCACGCAATCAGGGTGCCGAACTGATTGAAGCGCTGCCCTAAATAATGGTCGCCATGGCACGTGTATTCAATGTCGCAACGGTCGACCTTCGGCAGTGCCTACACATGACCTGCGTCACCATGCAAGTGAAACTGTTTCTTTACACTTAATGTTTCAATATCGATACATCAATTGAAGCAGTCGTTTGATTAAAACCAACCGCTTGTCTGACTCTTCAATCAGCTTAGATACATTTTGTAGCACTACGGATAGCATGCGCGCCGCATTTCCGTTTGGCATACCAGTTGACCAAAGAGTCAACAAAAAACCAGGAATCCCCTACAACTTTTACAAGCCTTGCAGAGAACTAAGTTGCGCGACGATTTTGCAATCAAACAGGCCAACGGCCTGGAGTGTATCTATCTGTCCATGACAGAACGCTTTCAACTCGACTGTTTTATCGGCCACTACATCAAGACCCGAAACCTGCGCTCAGTTCCCGACATTGAACGTATCTTGCGCACCACCCTCAAGAATTATCCCGGCCATCCGCCGGTGATGGTCAACGAGCTCAATGCCTGGATCGACAAAACCCTGGGATATCGGGCTGCACACCCCGATTTCACGCAGTTGGAAGATCTTTGAACCCAAGAAAAAACCCCGCACTGGCGGGGCTTTTTCGTATCTGATCGATCAAGGCTTCAGATCAGGCCATGACAGCTCTTTGCCATCATCGTGTTTCCACGTTTGTTCTTTGCGTTTTTCACGCTCGATCTCTTCTTCGCTCGGCTCATCGACATCTTCGTCTTCATCTGGACGTTCTTGCTCGGTCGTCATGCGCACCCCCGCTTGTATAAAAAGACTGTACATCCTTAAAGCGTAGAACAATTTTACCCGTCCAACTTACAGCCACCAGCGCAGCAAAAAGAAGAACGCCATGCTCAATAGCATGCTCAGCAAGGTATTACGGGTATAGATAACCAAACCTACTGCCACTAACGAACTCAGCAAATACGGGTTATCCCATTGCAAATTCAGTTGTTTATCCGGCATGAACACGATCGGCCCGCAAATCGCGGTGAGCATGCCCGGTACGGCAAACCCGAGAAACTGCCGAGCATTACTGCTCAAACGTACCGGCAGGCGCGGTTCGAGAAACACGTATCGGTTGAGGAACACCAGAATCCCCATGCCGAAAATCACTGCCCAGACCATCATGTGCGCCCCCGATACAGCTTGTTGCAGACAAATCCTGCGGTCATCCCGGCCAGCCCTGACAACACCAGCGCCGAGCCCCACTGCCAATAGCTGAACAACACCGAGCAGAACAAAGACACGGCCACGCACACCACGGTCGGCACATTACGCACCACCGGGGTGATCAACGCGATGAAGGTGGCGGCAATCGAGAAGTCCAGCCCCAGGTGCTCAAGCCCCGGAATGCTGCTGCCCAGAACGATGCCGGCCAGGGTGAAGAGGTTCCAGGCGATATAGAACGTCAGGCCGACGCCCAATGCGTACCAGCGATTGAACTGCTGACGGTCATGCTGGCTGGTCAGGGCGAACAGCTCATCGGTGAGCAAAAAGCCCAGGCCGATGCGCCAGCGCCCGGGCAGCGGCGAAATCACCGAGCGCATGCTCATCCCGTACAGCAAGTGTTGCGAGGTCAGCAGCAGCGTGGTCAACAGAATCGAGAAAATCCCGGCACCGCCTTTGAGCATGCCGATCGCCACCAGTTGCGCGGCCCCTGCGAACACGATGCTCGACAGGCCCTGCCCCTGTAACGGCGTGAGATTGGCTTCGATCGCCATGGAGCCGGCCAGCAGCCCCCAAGGCGCCGTCGCCAGTGATAACGGCATGATCGCCGCAGCGCCGCGAAGAAACGCACTGCGCGGCATAAGTGAGTCAGACATAACGCTCTTCAACCGAGGAAACGGTCGCAGACTCTGCCAGCAAATGCCCTGTCGCGGCTTGAACAATCTTGCGCACTTGCGCTAAATCGCCGCGCCCCGGTGCGACTGTCGGCGTAGCATGGGAGCCTTCACAACCGCGTCAGGGAGACGACATGCTGTACCGAATCGCAGCCGACGGGCTGGTGCTGTTTCATCTGTGCTTCATTCTGTTCGTGCTGTTCGGCGGGCTGCTGGTACTCAAGTGGCCACGCTTGATGTGGCTGCATCTGCCGGCGGCCGCGTGGGGCGTGGCGGTCGAGGTGTTGCACCTGACCTGTCCGCTGACCTACTGGGAAAACCTGATGCGCCACGCCGCCGGGCAGACCGAATACGCCGGCGGCTTCATCGAGCACTACGTCTGGCCGATCATCTACCCCGCCGGCCTGACGCCGCAGATCCAGTTGGCGCTGGGCAGCGTGGTGCTGGTGATCAACCTGCTGGTCTACGGGCGCCTGCTGCGGCGCTGGCAACTGCGCCGCGCCAGCCGGATCCCGTTTTAACGCGCGGCGGGTTTCAAGGCTTGCAGCCAGGCCGGATCCAGGCGCTTCTGGTCGATCTCCAGACCCAGCGCCTGCATCCGCTCCTTGTGCGCCTCGACTTCCCGATGTAGTTGCGCATGATCGCTGGAGTTACCGTCCAGTTCGTGCATCTGGGTCAGCCCCAGATGATAGAAGCGCAGCACCTTCATCGCGGTCGGATCGTTCTGCTCCACCGCCGCCGTCACCTGATGCATCACGTTGGTCACGCTCATCAGGCTGCGCTTGAGCCGCCAGCTATAGACCGCCGGGGCCATCCAGGTCTGATGCCAGAACTGCCCGCGTATCAGCGCCGCTGTCAGCAGGAACGCGACGAACACCCCGCCGACATTGAAGCGCAGATTGTCGCCGCCGGGTTCGCCGAACAGCGCCACCGCCGCCGTCGAAAGCACCATCGCCAACACCAGAAACAGCACGGCAATGATCAGCGTGCTGCGGCGGGTCTGCTGGCGAAACGTTGCTGGGTCCATCGGCTGGATCTCGAACATCGGGCATGACTTCCTTGAGCGATAAAAAGGGCAACGGAAAAAACTCGCCGGCGCATTATCGCCTCTCTCGGGGATTTAGCTATGCTGGGGGCCCTTTTCATCTTTTCAGCGTCCAACGGGGGACATGGCGGTACAGCGCAGATCGTGCCATCTTCATTCATGGATACACACTATTCGGATGCCATTCGCCTGCCACTGGAATGACATCGTTTTAAGGATCATTGCATGACCCAACGACACGTAATCAATGCCTCGGTCAGCCCGAAAGGCAGCCTGGAAACCCTTTCTCAACGTGAAGTTCAGCAACTGAGCGAAGCCGGATCCGGCAGCACCTACACCCTCTTCCGCCAGTGCGCCCTGGCCATCCTCAATACCGGCGCGCATGTCGACAACGCCAAGACCATCCTCGAAGCCTACAAGGACTTCGAAATCCGCATTCACCAGCAGGATCGCGGCGTGCGCCTCGAATTGCTGAACGCCCCGGCCGACGCCTTCGTCGACGGTGAAATGATCGCCAGCACCCGCGAGATGCTGTTCAGCGCCCTGCGTGACATCGTCTACACCGAAAATGAACTCGACAGCCAACGCATCGACCTCAGCTCCTCGCAAGGTATCAGCGACTACGTCTTCCACCTGCTGCGCAACGCGCGCACCCTGCGTCCGGGCGTCGAGCCGAAAATCGTCGTGTGCTGGGGCGGTCACTCGATCAACACCGAAGAATACAAATACACCAAGAAAGTCGGCCACGAACTGGGCCTGCGCAGCCTCGATATCTGCACCGGTTGCGGCCCCGGCGTGATGAAAGGCCCGATGAAGGGCGCGACCATCGCCCACGCCAAACAGCGCATCCACGGCGGTCGCTACCTCGGCCTGACCGAACCTGGGATCATCGCCGCCGAAGCGCCGAACCCGATCGTCAATGAGCTGGTGATCCTGCCGGACATCGAAAAACGTCTGGAAGCGTTCGTGCGTGTCGGCCACGGCATCATCATCTTCCCGGGCGGCGCCGGCACCGCCGAAGAGTTCCTGTACCTGCTGGGCATCCTGATGCACCCGGACAACGCCGGCCTGCCGTTCCCGGTGATCCTGACCGGGCCGAAACATGCCGCGCCGTATCTGGAACAACTCGACGCGTTCGTCACCGCCACCCTCGGCGATGCGGCGAAGCAGCACTATCAGATCATCATCGACGACCCGGCCGAGGTCGCCCGGCAGATGACCGCCGGTCTCAAAGCGGTGAAGCAGTTCCGCCGCGAGCGTAACGACGCGTTCCACTTCAACTGGCTGCTGAAGATTGACGAGAGCTTCCAGCGCCCGTTCGATCCGACCCACGAGAACATGGCCAATCTCAAGCTGCACCGCGACCAGCCGCCCCACGAACTGGCGGCCAACCTGCGCCGGGCGTTTTCCGGGATCGTTGCCGGCAACGTCAAGGACAAGGGCATCCGCCTGATCGAAGAACACGGGCCGTACCAGATCCGTGGTGACGCGGCGATCATGCAACCGCTCGACGCGCTGCTCAAAGCCTTCGTCGCCCAGCATCGGATGAAACTGCCGGGCGGCGCGGCGTATGTGCCGTGCTATCGCGTGGTGGCGTAACTTTTCAGCCGCCGCATCAGCCAATGTGGGAGCGGGCTTGCTCGCGAAGAGGCCGTGTCAGTCAACAACAATGTTGCCTGACACGGCCTCTTCGCGAGCAAGCCCGCTCCCACAATTGTTTTGAGGTCAATCCGATGCTGCCAATCAGCCTTTGTTTCTGACACAAAAGCCCCGTACATTCCTCACGACAGCCACCACCGGCCCGTACTAAGCTTCGCGATCAATTTTTCAGGGACGATTCATGAAACGGATTGCCGCGTGTCTGCTGTCACTCCTGGCCCTGGCGGCCGATGCGGCCGATCTGCAACTGCTCACCGACAACCACCCGCCCCTGCATTTCCAGCAAGGCGATCAATTGGTGGGTTACGGCGTGGATGTGGTGCGCGCGCTGGCCGAACAGACCGGCGACCGGATCGAGCTGCAACAGGTACCGTTGCTGCGCGCCCTGCGCACCGCCAGCGAAACCCCCAACACCGGCGTCTTCACCGTCCTGCGTACCGACGAGCGCGATGACCGCTATCAATGGGTCGGGCCGCTGATTGAAGTCGAAACCGCGCTGTATGCCCATGCCAACAACCAGCCGCCGGTAAAAACCCTGCAGCAGGCGGATCAGGCCGGTCGCATCAGCGTGCCGCGCAAATGGCTGATCTACAGCTACCTGCAACAGCAGAACCTGAAGAACCTCGACGGCGTCGAAACCCCGGAACAGATGATGCGGCTGTTCAGCCTTGGCCGAACCGATTTCGTGGTCTCCGACACACTCTCCACCGCCGCGCTGGCCCGCACCCAAGGCATGGAACCGGGACGCTTGCAATATCAGATTCCGCTGATGAAACAGGACACCTACATTGCCTTTTCGCGGCAGACCGATCCGGGTCAGGTGCAACGCTGGCAGCAGGCACTGGAAACCTTGCGCGCCGATGGGCGAATGGAACAGATTCGCCAGCGCTGGTTGATGAATGCACTGCCGAGATGACTGAGCGGCCCCGTTCAACTGTAGGAGTGAGCCTGCTCGCGATAGCGTCAGCCCCTTCAGCAATGAGGTGACAGACCCACCGCTATCGCGAGCAGGCTCACTCCTACACGGATCTGTGCAGCCGGTCTGCTTTCATTCCACCAGCCGCGCCGCCAGCGCCTTCGCCTGCAACGCCACATCCGTCACCGCCGTGCTCTCCCACCACATCCCGCGCAACGGTGGCCCCATCGCGAACAATCGGCTGCCGGTCTGCCCTTCAGCGTCCAGCACCGCACCGTCCACCGCCGCCGCAATCCCCAAGGCCAACGGCCCCGGACGCACCAGACCGCGCGCCAGCAATTGCTGGGGCAGCGGCCGCGCGACGCGGCGCCAGTCGTACTCGATGCCGCTGGAGTTGATCAGCGCTGCCCCCTGTACTACACAGGTTTCCACCTCGCCCCGGCGCCGAATCCGAATACTCACACCCTCGCCCGCCACCGGCTCAAGCCCCTTGAACGACGCCGCCTGAATCCGCAACCGCCCCTCGTTGTGCAAGCGCTCCACCAATGCCGCACTCAACGGTGGCGAACGGTGATGATGACTCTCCCACCACGGCCGTACATGACGTACGAATTGTCGACGCTGCACATCAGTCGCCTGACTCCACAGCCGTCCGATGTGCGCCCGCACCGTGTCCAGCGGCGCCTGCCAGTCGATGCCCTGAGCGATCGCCTCGCGGCAATGCCGACGTAGCTCGCGCAACAACTGTCGCGGCGTGCGAATGCTCTGATCCTCGGCGAGGAAATCCACCCACGCCGGCGGTTGTCGACGCACGTGGGGCAACAGTCCATGACGGGAAAACACTTCGATCGGCCCGCGATGCCCGGCCTGCTCCAGCGAAACCACCGCATCAACCATGGTCAGGCCGGAGCCGATGATCAGCACGGTCGATTGCGGATCGAGTTGGCGCATGGCCGCAACATCCCACGGATCAAGCGCAGCGGCGTTCAGGCCACTGGACTCTTTCTGCGGCGTGCGGGCGGCGGGGAACATGCCCGTGGCGAGCACGGCGTAGGTGCCGCACAACCGTCGCCCATTGCTCAAGCTCAGTTGCACCGAGTCGGCATCGGTTTGCAAATCGACGGCTTCGCCGCAGATGTGCTCGACCGTCGAAGCGTGCTGCGCACCAACGACCCGCGCTTCGGCCAGGCGCTGCTGCACATACACGCCGAACAAGCCACGTGGCGGGAACAGCTCACTGATCGGCACGTTCTGCTCGGCAGATTGCGGCCAGCCGCCAGCGGCAATGTGCGCGGTCAGCCATTGAGTCAGATCATCCGGGTTGTCCGGGTCGACACTCATGCGCGCCGCATTGCCGTTGAGCGTGTGGCCAAGCTCGACGGCGCTGTAGGCTTCGCCACGGCCGAGCTCGGCGCGTGGCTCAATGACCAGAATCTTGCGTTGGCCGGGCAGTCGCAGCAATTGCACGGCCAGCATCGTGCCGCTGAGGCCACCGCCGATGATCAGGATGTCTGCGTTCTGATTCATTTCAAATCACCACATTGCGCACAAACCGCACCGCGACCGCTCCGTCATTGCGATAGCCGTGCGGCTGGTTGCTGGCAAACATGAAAAACTCCCCGGCGGAAATGGTGTTGGCCACGTCGCCAACCGTTAACGTCAAGCAACCTTCGAACACGTAAATCTGTTCGCTCCAGCCATCGGCGTCTGGTTGGGAGGGATAGACCTCGCCCGGTTGCAGGCACCATTCCCACTGCTCGACTTCACGGGTAGCGGTCGCCTTGGACAACAACACCGCTTTGCTGCCGGGAATCACTCCGGCCCACGCCACCTCGTTGATGCGGCTGGTATCGCGCGCGTCGGGGGCCTGGATCAGATCGCTGAACGCCACGTCGAGCGCTTCGGCGACCCGGTCTAGGGTGGTCAGGCTGACATTCTTTTCCCCGGCCTCGATCGCCACCAGCATGCGCCGACTGACGCCGGACTTTTCCGCCAGCGCGGTCTGGCTCATGTCGGCAGCGTGGCGCAGGCGCCGAACGTTGTGGCTGACGTGTTGCAGGACGGACGCCCGTTGGCTGGAATCTTTGTGCACTATATTGCTCATTCGGTGGGGTTGGGCAGTATACTGCGCAACGTTGGGCGCATTGTGCGTCCTGCCTTTTATAGTGCGCAAGGTCATGACGTCAGTGAACGGTTCCTCCACCCCTATCCGCTTCTCCCGCTTCAGCAAGGCCGAATGCGTGCTGGTGCTGATCACCATGGTCTGGGGCGGCACGTTCCTGCTGGTGCAACACGCCATGACCGTCAGCGGCCCGATGTTCTTTGTCGGCCTGCGCTTTGCCGCTGCGGCCGCCATTGTCGCGCTGTTCTCCTGGCGTCACTTGCGTGAACTGACCCTGTTCGAGCTCAAGGCCGGCGCCTTCATCGGCGTGGCGATCATGCTTGGTTACGGCTTGCAGACGGTTGGCCTGCAAACGATCCCGAGCAGCCAGTCGGCATTCATCACCGCGCTGTACGTGCCCTTCGTGCCGTTGCTGCAATGGCTGGTGCTGGGCCGTCGTCCGGGGTTGATGCCAAGCATTGGCATCATGCTGGCGTTTACCGGGTTGATGCTGTTGTCCGGTCCGTCCGGGGCTTCGCTGAATTTCAGCCCCGGGGAAATCGCCACGCTGATCAGCGCCATCGCGATTGCCGCCGAGATCATTCTGATCAGCACCTACGCCGGTCAGGTCGACGTGCGCCGGGTGACCGTGGTGCAGCTGGCGGTGACCTCTGTCCTGTCGTTCCTGCTGGTGGTGCCGACCGGCGAAGCGCTTCCGGATTTTTCCTGGACCTTGCTGGTGACCGCGCTGGGCCTCGGCGCAGCGAGTGCGGCGATTCAGGTGGCGATGAACTGGGCGCAGAAGAGTGTTTCGCCGACCCGGGCGACCTTGATCTATGCCGGTGAGCCGGTGTGGGCCGGGATCGTCGGGCGGATTGCCGGGGAGCGCTTGCCGGCGATTGCACTGGTTGGCGCGGGGTTGATTGTCGCGGCGGTGATTGTCAGTGAGTTGAAGACCAAGGGTAAGGTTGACGAAGTGGGCGCTGAGCTGGAGCGGGAGATCCAAGGCTGATCCGCAATATCTTGAGTGCCTGAACCATAGCTATCGCGAGCAGGCTCACTCCTACAATTGAAATGCGTTTCCCCTGTAGGAGTGAGCCTGCTCGCGATGAGGCCATCCCAAGCGACATCCATCTACCTGAAACAATGCCAAACAGAAAATTCCAGACTACTTTGTAGGATTCTGAGACATCCTCGGGTTTGGTAATCAGGGAGCTGGCACGTATGATGCTTCACAAACTTCCGCAGATTATAAGCCTATGTCCCTGATAGTTCTACTGCTTCTGCCATTCATTGGCAGCTGTCTGGCAGCGGTGCTGCCACACAACGCGCGTAATACCGAATCCCTGTTGGCAGGTCTGGTCGCTTTGATCGGCACCGTGCAGGTCGCGCTGTTGTACCCGCAAATCGCCCACGGCGGGGTGATTCGCGAAGAGTTCATGTGGCTGCCCAGCCTGGGTCTGAACTTCGTCCTGCGCATGGACGGCTTCGCCTGGCTGTTCTCGCTGCTGGTGCTGGGCATCGGCGCACTCGTCTCTTTATATGCGCGTTATTACATGTCACCGGACGACCCGGTGCCGCGCTTCTTCGCCTTCTTCCTGGCGTTCATGGGTGCGATGCTCGGGCTGGTGATCTCCGGCAACCTGATCCAGATCGTGTTCTTCTGGGAGCTGACCAGCCTCTTCTCGTTCCTGTTGATCGGCTACTGGCACCACCGCTCTGACGCCCGGCGTGGCGCCTATATGGCACTGATGGTCACCGGTGCGGGAGGATTGTGCCTGCTGGCGGGGGTCATGATCCTCGGCCATGTCGTCGGCAGCTATGACCTGGACAAGGTCCTGGCCGCCGGCGATCTGATTCGCGCACATGCCCTCTACCCTGTTCTGCTTCCCCTCATCCTCATCGGCGCACTCAGCAAAAGCGCCCAGTTCCCCTTCCATTTCTGGCTGCCGCACGCGATGGCGGCGCCCACCCCGGTTTCGGCTTATCTGCACTCGGCGACCATGGTCAAGGCCGGGGTGTTCCTGCTCGCGCGCCTGTGGCCGTCGCTGTCCGGCAGTGAAGAGTGGTTCTACATTGTCAGCGGCGCCGGGGCGTGCACCCTGCTGCTTGGCGCCTACTGCGCGATGTTCCAGAACGACCTCAAGGGTCTGCTGGCCTACTCGACCATCAGCCATCTGGGCTTGATCACCTTGCTGCTGGGTCTGAACAGCCCACTGGCAGCGGTCGCGGCGGTGTTCCACATCCTCAATCACGCGACCTTCAAGGCTTCGCTGTTCATGGCCGCCGGGATCATCGACCACGAGAGCGGCACCCGTGACATCCGCAAACTCAGCGGCCTGATCAAACTGATTCCGTTCACCGCCACGTTGGCGATGGTTGCCAGTGCGTCGATGGCCGGCGTGCCGCTGCTCAACGGTTTCCTCTCGAAAGAAATGTTCTTCGCCGAAACCGTGTTCATCAACGCCACCGCGTGGGTCGAAGCAACACTGCCGATCGTCGCGACCATCGCCGGTACGTTCAGCGTCGCCTACTCGCTGCGCTTTACCGTCGATGTGTTCTTCGGCCCGACGGCTACCGACCTGCCGCACACCCCGCACGAACCGCCGCGCTGGATGCGTGCGCCGGTGGAGCTGCTGGTGTTCACCTGTCTGGTCGTCGGGATCTTCCCGGCGCAAGTGGTCGGCCCGCTGCTCGCGGCCGCCGCGCTGCCGGTGGTGGGCGGCACGTTGCCCGAGTACAGCCTGGCGATCTGGCACGGTCTGAATGCACCGATGATCATGAGTCTGATCGCCATGTCCGGCGGCATCGTGGTCTATCTGCTGTTGCGCAACCAGCTCAAGCGTGGCCGCTTCAAATACCCGCCGCTGGTGGGCCGCTTCAACGGCAAGCGTTTGTTCGAGCGTAGTCTGGTGATCATGATGCGCATGGCCCGTCGGGTAGAACGCCGACTCGGCACCCGACGCCTGCAGATGCAACTGTTCCTGATGGTCCTGGCGGCAGTGCTCGCCGGGCTGATCCCGATGTTGCACAGCAGCCTGAGCTGGGGCGACCGGCCGAAGATTCCGGGTTCCATCGTGTTCGTCACCCTGTGGCTGCTGGCGATTGCCTGCGCCCTCGGCGCCGCATGGCAGGCCAAGTATCACCGTCTCGCCGCCCTGACCATGGTCAGCGTCTGCGGGCTGATGACCTGTGTGACCTTCGTCTGGTTCTCGGCGCCGGATCTGGCCCTGACGCAACTGGCGGTCGAAGTGGTGACCACGGTGCTGATCCTGCTCGGCCTGCGCTGGCTGCCACGACGCATTGAAGAAGTCTCGCCACTGCCATCGAGCCTGCGCAAGGCCCGGGTGCGCCGCTTGCGCGATTTGCTGCTGTCGATTGCGGTCGGCGCCGGCATGGCACTGCTGTCCTACGCCATGCTGACGCGGCAGACGCCCAACGACATTTCCTCGTTCTACCTCAGCCGTGCCATGCCCGAGGGCGGTGGCAGCAACGTGGTCAACGTGATGCTGGTGGACTTCCGTGGCTTCGACACCCTCGGTGAAATCACCGTGCTGGTGGCCGTGGCACTGACCGTGTTCGCTCTGCTGCGGCGCTTCCGCCCGCCGAAAGAAAGCCTGCAATTGCCGGCCCAGCAACGCTTGCTCGCGCCGGACGTGGTCACCGATCTGGTCAACCCGCGTACAGCCAGCGACACCGCGCTCGGTTTCATGATGGTGCCGGCAGTGCTGGTGCGCCTGTTGCTGCCGATTGCGCTGGTGGTGTCGTTCTACCTGTTCATGCGCGGCCACAACCAGCCGGGCGGCGGTTTCGTCGCCGGATTGGTGATGTCAGTGGCGTTCATCCTGCAATACATGGTCGCTGGCACCCAGTGGGTCGAGGCGCAAATGAGCCTGCGACCGCTGCGCTGGATGGGCACCGGCCTGCTGTTTGCCACCGCCACCGGTCTCGGGGCGATGGCGGTCGGCTATCCGTTCCTTACCACCCACACCTGGCATTTCGCATTGCCGCTGCTGGGCGAGATCCATATCGCCAGTGCGCTGTTCTTCGATATCGGCGTATACGCTGTGGTGGTCGGCTCGACGCTGCTGATTCTGACCGCTCTCGCCCACCAATCGGTGCGTGGTCACAAGACCGCGTCGCTGCCCAAGTCCGTCGCCAGCAAAGGAGCCGTCTGATGGAAGAAGTCATCGCAATCGCCATCGGCGTACTCGCCGCGTCCGGTGTCTGGCTGGTGTTGCGGCCACGGACATTCCAGGTGGTCATGGGCCTGTGTCTGTTGTCCTACGCGGTCAACCTGTTCATCTTCAGCATGGGCAGCCTGTTCATCGGTAAAGAGCCGGTGATCAAGGACGGCGTGACCCAGGACCTGCTGCACTACACCGATCCGCTGCCACAGGCCCTGGTGCTGACGGCCATTGTCATCAGCTTTGCCATGACCGCGCTGTTCCTGGTGGTGTTGCTGGCGTCGCGGGGCCTGACCGGCACCGACCATGTCGACGGCCGGGAGCCCAAGGAATGATGGCGATGACTCACCTGATCGCCGCACCGATCCTGCTGCCGCTGCTGACCGCCGCCATCATGTTGATGCTCGGCGAAAAGCACCGCCCGCTGAAGGCGAAAATCAACCTGTTCTCCAGCCTCGTCGGCCTGTTCATTTCGGTGATGCTGCTGCAGTGGACGCAAACCACTGGTGTGCCCGGGTCCATCGGCGTGTACCTGCCGGGCAACTGGCAAGCGCCGTTCGGCATCGTGCTGGTGGTCGATCGCCTGTCGGCGTTGATGCTGGTGCTGACCGGGATCATCGGTGTCAGCGCCCTGCTGTTTGCCATGGCGCGCTGGGACGGCGCGGGGTCGAGCTTCCACGCGCTGTTCCAGATTCAACTGATGGGCCTGTACGGCGCGTTCCTCACCGCTGATCTGTTCAACCTGTTCGTGTTCTTCGAAGTGCTGCTCGCCGCCTCCTATGGCCTGTTGCTGCACGGCTCGGGTCGGGCGCGGGTGTCGTCGGGACTGCATTACATCTCGATCAACCTGCTGGCCTCGTCGCTGTTCCTGATTGGCGCGGCGCTGATCTATGGCGTCACCGGCACCCTGAACATGGCCGATCTGGCGCTGAAGATTCCACTGGTGCCGGAAGCCGACCGTGGCTTGCTGCACGCCGGCGCGGGGATTCTCGCCGTGGCGTTCCTGGCCAAGGCCGGTATGTGGCCGCTGAACTTCTGGCTGGTGCCGGCCTACTCCTCGGCGAGCGCACCGGTGGCGGCGATGTTCGCGATCATGACCAAGGTCGGCGTCTACACCCTGCTGCGCCTGTGGACACTGCTGTTCTCCGGGCAAGCCGGGGCTTCGGCATTCTTCGGTGGTGACTGGCTGATCTACGGCGGCATGGCGACCATGGCCTGCGCGGCGCTGGCGATTCTGGCCGCGCAACGTCTGGAGCGCATGGCCAGCCTGAGCATTCTGGTGTCGGCGGGGATTCTCCTGTCGGCGGTAGGTTTCGCCCAGCCGAACCTGATCGGCGCAGCGCTGTTCTATCTGGTCAGCTCGACCCTGGCCCTGAGCGCACTGTTCCTGTTGGCCGAACTGATTGAGCGTTCGCGTTCGGCCAACGAAATCCCGCTGGAGGACGAAAACGAGTTGTTGCCACGTCCGCAGGAATCCTTGCAACCGCCCAAAGGCATCAACCTCGACGACGAACAGAAAGCGGTGGTCGGTCAGGTCATTCCGTGGACCATGGCGTTTCTCGGTTTGAGCTTCATTGCCTGCGCGCTGTTGATCATCGGCATGCCGCCGCTGTCCGGGTTCATCGGCAAGCTCAACCTGATCGGTGCCCTGCTCAATCCGTTGGGGCTGGGAACTGATGCTCCAATCTCGAATGCCGCATGGGCGTTGCTGGCGCTGCTGATCCTCTCCGGACTGGCCTCACTGATGGCATTCGCCCGTATGGGTATCCAGCGTTTCTGGACACCCGAAGAGCGCCCTTCGCCGCTGCTGCGCAAGCTTGAATGTGCGCCGATCTTCCTGTTGCTGGGGCTGAGCATTGCACTGACCTTCAAGGCCGAGCCATTGCTGCGCTACACCCAGGCCACCGCCGACGCCTTGAACAATCCGCAGCAATACGTAATGGCGGTGCTCGGCACTCGCGCCGTGCCAAGCCCTGAAGCCAAGGCGGCGATGCTGGAGGTGCAACCATGAAGCGAGTATTTCCCGCGCCGTGGCTGTCACTGGCACTGTGGGTCTTGTGGCTCACGCTGAACCTGTCTGTCAGCCCGGGCAATCTGCTGCTCGGTGCAATACTGGGGTTCGCGGCACCGCTGATGATGCGCAAGCTGCGTCCGAAACAGGTACGCATTCGCCGCCCGCTGACGATCCTGCGCCTGTTCCTGCTGGTCGGTCGTGACGTGATCCTCTCCAACCTGATCGTCGCCTGGGGCGTGCTCAACGCCGGTCGCCGACCGCCGCGTTCGCGCTTCGTCAAAGTGCCGCTGGACCTGCGCGACGCCCACGGTCTGGCCGCTCTGGCGATGATCTGCACCGTGGTGCCCGGCACCGTGTGGTCGGAGCTGGCGCTGGATCGCAGCATCCTGCTGCTGCACGTTTGGGATCTGGATGACGAGGCGCACTTCATCCACCATTTCAAGACTGCCTACGAGCAGCCGTTGATGGAGATTTTCGAATGAGCCCGCTGCTGTCGAACGCGATTCTGCTGACGCTGTTTCTATTCTCGCTGGCGATGGTCCTGACCTTGATTCGCCTGTTCAAGGGGCCGTCGGCACAGGATCGGGTACTCGCTCTGGATTACCTGTACATCGTCGCCATGCTGATGATGCTGACGTTGGGCATTCGTTATTCCAGTGACACTTACTTCGAGGCGGCGCTGCTGATCGCGCTGTTCGGCTTCGTCGGCTCGTTTGCCCTGGCGAAATTCCTGCTGCGTGGCGAGGTGATCGAATGAATGCTGAATTGTCGCTGTGGGTCGAGATTCCGGTGGCGATCCTGCTGGTGCTCAGCGGGGTGTTTGCGCTGATTGGCGCGACCGGATTGCTGCGCATGAAGGATTACTTCCAGCGCATGCACCCACCGGCGCTGGCCTCGACGCTGGGCGCCTGGTGTGTGGCGCTGGCATCGATCATCTGCTTCTCGGTGCTCAAGTCCGGGCCGGTGATGCATGCCTGGCTGATTCCGATTCTGCTGGCGATCACTGTGCCGGTGACCACCCTGCTGCTGGCGCGGGCGGCGTTGTTCCGCAAGCGCATGGCCGGGGATGATGTGCCGGCTGAGGTGAGTAGCCGCAGGACCGAGAGTGGTAGTTAGTTTCTACACCTATGGTGTCTGAACTGGCCTCTTCGCGAGCAAGCCCGCTCCCACATTTGGAATGCATTTCCCCTGTGGGAGCGGGCTTGCTCGCGAAGAGGCCGGTACTGCCAACCCATGAACCGGGTCAGACCCAGGCCACCGCCAACAACCCCGCCCCCAACACCAGACAAAGCGGCGAATACACCCAGGTATCCAGTCGCGCAAACCGCGAACCCTTCACCTCTTTGAAAAACCCCACCAGATTCGAATCGCCGATCGCCCGGGCAAACATCAACAATGCAATCGCACTGATCACCCATTGCAACGCCTTGTGGTGCACCGCCGGCATGCCCCAGCCGACCCGCATGCATACCAGCGCGGCAATCGCCAATAATGCTGCCGCCACCACCAAGGTAATCCAGCCTGACGGTTTGAACGCCGGTCGCACCGTTGCCACCAGACCTTGCACCGGCACTTGCGGTACCGCCGCCACCGCCGCCCATTGTCCACCCAGCGCCCAATACACATGTACCAGGGCGATCACTGCAAATATCGTCACCAGCCATTGAGCCAACACAAAGGTCATGGTCGAGAATCCTTTCCAGGGATTTGAACAAAACATCCTAGTTGGCATTTTTTGAAGTGCACGACCGATCGGCGGTACGGTAAAGTGCCGCCCCATGAAATTCACCCGTTCCGATCGCTCACTGCTGGCCTGGATGCTCTATTGCTGCGTCCTGTTCAACGTGTTCGCCTGCAGCATCGGTCACGGGCAAATGGTCGGGATGCAGCTCAACGGTATCGGCGGCCAGTTCTGTGCGGTCGACCCGGCCACTCAAGCGCCGCTGGCCAGCAATCCCACCGAAGAGCAACTGCCGACCCTGTCCAAGGCGTTCGGCTGTCCGCTGTGCTCGGTCGGCGGCGGCATGGGCCCGGCATTCAACTCCAGCCTGACCCTCGCGGTTCTGCCCGAGCAACACAGCCCGCCGCTGGCACCCATCGTCAGCGCCGACCTCCCTGCCCGCTTCACCTGGCCTTCGGCCAACCCTCGCGCCCCACCGCTCGCCTGAGTGTCTTCGCCTTTTTGATTGTTCAGCCCACTGCGCCAACGCGCGGCGTTCGCCTGTGCGCTGACTCCTAGACAAGCATTCAGGATTCAACGATGAAACATATTCCTCTGCTGGCGAGCCTGTGCGGCTGCCTGTCCCTTAACGCCTGGGCGCAATCCACCGTGGACCTGTCGCCGATCACCATCGACGGCGAATCCACCAGCGAACCGGGCCTGAGTCTCGATCAATCCAGCGGCATGGCCTCGCGCCTCGGCTTGAGCGTGCGCGACACGCCGGCCTCGGTGGCCGTCGCCAACCGCAACGACATCGAACGTCACGGCGCGCAAAACTTCCAGGACGCCGCCAATAGCCTGCCCGGGGTCAATGCCAGCGCACCGCCAGGCTTTGGCGGATTCGTCTCCTACCGCGGCTTCACCAGCAGCCAGATTACCCAGATGTTCAATGGCGTCACCGTCTCCGGTGGCCTCGCCCGGCCGGTGGATTCATGGATCTATGATCGGGTCGAGCTGGTGGGCGGGCCTTCGTCACTGATCAACGGCGCAGGCTCGGTGGGAGGTTCGCTGAACTACGTGACCAAACTGGCAACTCGCGACGAACAAGCCGCTGAAGGTCGCGTCAGCTACGGCAGTTACGACACCACCGAAACCGCGTTCGGCCTCAATCACGCGCTGACCGACCCAAGCGCCGACGTGCAGCACTACGCGCGGCTCGATGTCAGCCACAACACCAGCAACGGCTACATCGACCGGCAGGAACGCGATGCCTGGAGCGTAGCTTTCTCGTTGCTCAGCGATCTGACGCCGGATCTGTCGCACACCCTGGCCCTGGAATATCAGGACGAACACGAAGACAGCCCCTACTGGGGCACGCCGGTGCTCAACCCCAAGGCCGGCGAGTTGAAGATCGACAAACACAACCGCTTCAACAACTACAACGTCGAGGACGGGCGCTACGAACAGCGCACGATCTGGGTGCGCTCGATCATCGACTACCGGATCAACGACAGCACCACCCTGCGCAACACGCTGTATCACCTCGACAGTCAGCGCGATTACCGCAACCTCGAAACCTATCAGTACAACGCTGACAACAGCGCGGTGAACCGCTCCACCGCCTATCAAGTTCGGCATCAGGGCGAGCAGAACGGCAACCAGTTCGAACTGCGCCACGACAACACCCTGTTCGGCCTCGACACCACCTGGTCCGGCGGTTTCGAGTACAAGGTCAACCAGACCACCAACTCTCCGCTGAATATCAAAGGCGCGAGCACGGTCGATCCGAACAACTACCGTCCGGGGCATTTCTACGACATTCCCGGCACCAACCCGGCACTGATCAGCGACAAGACCAACGAGGTCACCACCAAAGCGCTGTTCGTGGAAAACCGTCTGGCACTGACCGACAAACTGGCGTTGCTCAGCGGCCTGCGTTACGACGACATCGACCTCGACGTGACCAACCATCGCACCGTGACGGCCGCCAATCCGAAGCACCTCAAACGCAGTTGGGAGCCGGTCACCGGGCGCGTCGGCCTGACTTACCAATTCATCCCGTCGGCCAACGTCTACGTGCAATACAGCACCGCCGCCGAGCAGCCGAACGGTACTCAAGACTTCGATGTTTCAACGGGCAAACAGTGGGAAATCGGCAGCAAGTTCGACTACCTGAATGGCCGTGGTTCGGCGACGGTGGCCGCGTACACCATCGAGCGCAAAGACTTCGCCGTGACCGATCCGCTGGACCCGACCAGCAGCATCCCGGTGGGTCAGCAAACCTCGAAAGGCATCGAGATCGCCAGTTCCCTGCGGATCACCGACAAGCTGTTGGCCGAAGGCAACTTCGCCTGGGTCGATGCGCAGTACGACGACTTCACCGAAAAGAATGCCGCCGGCGTGGTGGTTTCACGCAAGGGCAACACGCCGACCAACGTTCCGGACCGGGTCGGCAATCTGTGGCTGACCTATGATTTCTCGCCGCAATGGCAAGGTGGGGTCGATGCACGGTATGTGGCGTCGGTGTATGCGGATACGGCGAACACCATGACCGTGCCGTCGTACACGCTGTTCGGCAGTTTCCTCAGCTACAAGGTCGACTCGCACACCACCGTCACCGGTCGGGTGCGTAACCTGACCAATGAGGTGTATGCCGAGTTTGCGCATGTTTCGCCAGCGTACTATCTGGGTACACCGCGCACCTTTGAATTGGCGGTACAGAGGAAGTTTTAAAAGCGTAAAAGCTTCGCGAGCAAGCCCGCTCCCACAATTGGAACGCGTCCTTCCTGTGGGAGCGGGCTTGCTCGCGAAGAGGCCAGCGGACTCACCACCTACTTCAGATCAGCCGCCACCTTCTCCGCCACATCCTTCGGCACCCACGCCTGCCACACCTCCGGATGCGTCTTCATGAACGCTTCCGCCGCCTGGCGTGGCGCGGTGTGCTTCTCGCTCATCTCGGCCAGCGCCTTGTTCAGCGGTTCGATAGGTAAATCCACCTTGCTGAAGAAAGCCGCGATCTGCGGATACTCTTTCTGGAACGGTGCAGAGACCCCGATCGACAGCTTCGACGCCAGCGAACGGGTCGGTTTCGGATTCGGGTTGTCGGCATCGGTCAACGTCTTCCACGCCTCGGCATCGAACGGTGGCTCCTCCAACTGCACCAGTTTGAATTTGCCCAGCAGCGGCGTTGGCGACCAGTAATAGAACAGCACCGGTTTGCCCCGACGAATCGATGAGGTGATTTCGGCGTCCAGCGCCGCACCCGATCCGCTGCGGAAATTGGTGTAGTCATCCTGCAGGCCGTAAGCGGTCAGCTTTTGTTTGTTCACCACTTCCGAGGTCCAGCCAATCGGGCTGTTTAGGAAACGCCCTTTGCTCGGGTTCTCGGGATCAGCGAACACGTCCTTGTATTTCTTCAGGTCATTGACACTGCGCAAGTCCGGGGCCATGGGCTTGATGCCCTTGGCCGGATCGCCCTTGATCACGTATTCCGGCACCCACCAGCCTTCAGTGGCACCCTTGACCGTATCCCCCAGGCTGGCGACCTTGCCCTCGGCTTCGGCCTTGACCCACACCGGACTGCGCCCGGCCCACTCTTCGCCAATGACCTGAATGTCATTGTTGGCCAGGGCGGTTTCCAGGGTGATGGTGGTGCCCGGCAGCGTATCGGTCGGCAGGCCATAGCCCTTCTCGACGATGATCCGCAGAACATCGGTGATCAGACTGCCGCTTTCCCAGTTCAGGTCGGCGAAATGGATGGGCGTCTGCGCCGCCGTTACCGGTTGCGCCAATGCCAGCACACCGAACGAGACCACGCTGGCGGCCAGTAACCGTCGAAATCCTTTCATGCTTTTGCACCTCGCGCTGTTCTCAGCAATAGCAGGATGGCCTGGCAGAAGACCGCAAGCCTCTGAATACTCAGTCAACTGACTGTAGCCGAGGTTCCTGCTTTTTCCGGGACCGGTTCCCGACGAGGTTACGTTTCAGACTTTTCCTGCAAGCTTTGCAGCTCGCGTCTGACCATGCTGGCGTATTCCGCAGGCCGCAAGGTGTAGATCTGCGCTGCCACCCAGTTCAGCCACGCGCCCTGCAACTCGGCTTTGGCGTGAAACAGCCGCAAGGCCTCTTCACGCGCGCGATCGAGGTTCTGCGAATGGAAGTCGGCACGACTCACACCACCGCTCACTCGCTGGCCTTGAACGTGATCAGTTCGCCCTTGCGCCACTTCGCCGCTTTACCGGTCACGGCTTTCAGGGTCTTGGTTAGGCCTTCCTGCAATTGCTGATGCGCGGCAAACACCGTCACCACGCTATGGCCTTCCTTGAACAGGATCGCGTGACCGTCCGCGGTATCGACAAAGGCATAGTCGCCCAGGCCATACACCGTCAGTTTGATTTCGCGAAAGCGAATATCCATCTTGCCGCCTTCACGGCTGGGCAGAACGGCCGCGCTGAAATGATCGCCGACCTTGAGCTTGAGCCCCGGTTTGTCATCGACTACCAACGCACTTTCGGTGTCGATCTCGGCCACATAAATGCCTTCGGCGTTCTGTTCGGTGATGTAAACAAAACGCGATTGAAACTGCTTGACCAGCTTTGCACGCAAATCACCCAACACGAACAAAGCATGCATATCGAGATTACTGACTGCCAAAGAAACATCCCCACATCTAAAAAGTACCCTGCGCCAAAACGCGCACGGCAAAAAAAACGGCCAGGCCGATGCTGTTACCGAATGACTTCAGTAAACCTGAAACAAGCAGAACGCCCATTCATCGCGAGTTCGCAAGACTACTGGAAAGTCACGCGAGAAACTTGGCTCGACGTTCGCCAGGCCTTGAAGGAAAAGTCCTCACTTAAGCGTAGTGAAGACGGACTACAAACTTTAGGGAAAAAGCTGACGAAAAAAAGCCTTTTTCCGACATATCACCGGTAAAAAATTGCTTTAGATAGACACCTGTCGCCAACAGGCACTGGCGATTCTAGAGCAGCGATGCTCCTTCCGACTACCCAAACCGACCTGTAACCGTCGGCTACCCCATGAAAAGGACTTCATATGTGCACTCTGACTCACTTTGCCCAGCCTTCCAACCCCGGTATCGATCAACCTTTCGTGCTGCAAGGCGCTGACTTACCGGACCTTGCACCCTACGCACAAAGCGCTTACGCGCCGCGATTTCAGGTAGTACCGGCGGGTAACGCGTTCTTTCATATCAAGGAATCGTCTACCGGACGTGTAAGAGGTTTCCGCGAAGACCATAACGAAGCGTGCGCCCTCGCCCGCTCGCTTGAATCACGAATCGAACTCTTGTCCAACGGCTGCCTCAGATAAAGAGCAAGCGACAGCGCCATTCCGGCACACGCAAAAGGAGTACACGATGGAACTGCCAGCATATGATCTGAAAACCCTGTTCGACCAACTGGGCCTGCCATCGGAAGACGGAGCAATCGACGATTTCATCGAAGCGCATCCGCTGGACGCCAACACCAAGTTGATCGATGCCGACTTCTGGACACCGCAACAGGCGCAGCTTCTGAAGGAATGGCTGCGCGCCGACGGCGAAGAAGCCGTGATGGTCGATGAATTGAACGTACGCCTGCACGACGGCCGTTAATACATGTCAGTGCAGGCTGTCGCCAGGCTCGGCCATCAGTTGCGCGAGCCAGGCAGCCTTGCACTCCTCCGCCTCGTCGCGACTGGCGAACGCGGTGCCACGCCGCTCACCGTTGAGCAACACCACCCAGCAGACGCTGCGGCCCATCGCACGCAATCCGGCGGGCACACCACTGCCAATCATCACTGCGACATCGACTCTGCACATACTGACCTCTCGATTTCATTAGCTACCTAACTAATAGCAATGTTAGTGACTTCGTCGCAGAGGAAACAGCAACGCCCGTGCACAGATTCATTGCACGAGCGGTAACAATCGATCAGCGCGGACTCTCCGGCTTATATCCCAGGCGCAGACCGCCCCAATGCCGGCCCTTGACCATGATCGGCACCGACAAGTCGTGCATCAGCTCCCCGGTGTCACGGGTGTAAGTCTGCAGCAACACCGCTTGTTGATGGCTGCCGCAGCGAATCCCGGTGCGATCGGCGAACTTGCGTTTGGTGCGGTTGCCCACCGCGTCCACCTGCACGTCGCCAGTCAACGGCTGACTGAACGCCAGGTTGTGCGTCGGCACATAACCCTGCTGCGTGCAGGCGATGGCGAACACCAAGCCCTCGTGGCGTGGCAGCAACGGCTCCTGAATCGCCGGCAGCACCTGATCGGTATAGCGATCAAAACGAGTCTGAAACTTCGCCGGTTGCGGGCCGGGAATCGGCTGATACTGACGGTCGAACAGATCATCGAGGCTGATCCGCCCCTGATCGACGTCCGCCTCGAACCGCGCCGCAATCTGACTCGCGCCCTCACGCGCCAGGTCATAGACGCGCTGGTGATAGTCATCCAGACCGACTTCGGCCAGACGCTCGCTGATGGTTTCCGCCTGGCCCTCCATCTGCACAGCGGCCTCGGCCAGGCGTCGGGTCTGCTGATCGCTGATCGCCAGATCACTGCGCATTTGCTCAATGGCCTTGAACAGGCTGTCGAGCTGCTCACGGTTAGTTTCTGCGCCACGGGCGATTTCACCGACCTGGATTTCCACCCCGGCCGCCAGCCGCGCAATGTTTTCCAAATGCTGGCCGGTGTTTTCAACTTGTTCGACACCGGTCTGCAGATCGCTGGACAGCTCGCGGATCTGCTCCACCACTTGCGCCGTGCGTTGCTGAATATCGGCGACCATCTCCCCGACTTCGCCGGTCGCCGAGGCCGTCCGGGCCGCCAGACCACGCACCTCATC
>Ga0153931_100026_pt1 | contig 95863 bp, 77 predicted proteins | sample TSNJ015MetaG_FD_104730 | JGI IMG/M metagenome (GOLD analysis project Ga0153931, IMG submission 104730) | Attine ant fungus gardens microbial communities from New Jersey, USA - TSNJ015 MetaG | ecosystem: Host-associated > Fungi > Mycelium > Unclassified | place: USA: New Jersey, Wharton State... | reverse complement strand
CCCACGGATTCAAGCCGGAGTGAGGGCACACCGAGCCCAAGCGAGGGGCCGAGTGGTGGGGCAAAGACCTTTTGGTTACTTTTGGGGCGTTTGCCAAAAGTGACCCGCTGTAAGAGCGGAACCCTAAGCGGCCGTTACCGCAGCAACGGATATGCCCCCCGCTCAACCAACCGCTCCCCATAAATACAGAACCTCCATCGAGGCTATTCAAGAGGACAACCAAGCCCCCTGCCCCCACCCATTTCGGTGGCAAAGGCCATCCCCCCTGAACTTCCGCAAAACCCCAGCCATCTACCCCATCCCCCTGCAAACACCAGCCTACAGTGCCGATACCCCAACCTAACTCACCCGCGCACCCAGCGCACAGCCAACATTAGTCCATCCATTTGAGTGCCAAAACCCACCACGCCAAAGCCGCCAACCATCAAAACGCCATAATCTCTGCTATCGTCCAAAGACCTCATCTCCTCCTCGTCGCCCTCGTGCGATCTTCAGTGAGCATGCTCTGCGCCATCGGCTATCAACGTTGGCGGGCCTGAAGTTCATGGAACGCCACCGCGATGGATAAAAACCCGACCGAACGACCCCTCGAACCGCAATCGCGGGCCGAAAAAATCGTCGAATTCAAACGCCAGAAAACCCTGCTCAAGACCGGCGCCCTGCAAGACGCGATCTTCAACAGCGCGTATTTTTCAAGCATCGCCACCGACGAAAAAGGCGTGATCCAGATCTTCAACGTCGGCGCCGAACGCATGCTCGGTTACGCCGCCGACGACGTACTGAACCGCATTACCCCCGCCGACATTTCCGACCCCGCCGAACTCATCACCCGCGCCGCTGCCCTCAGCCTGGAGCTCGACACACCGATCACGCCAGGCTTCGCAGCCCTGGTGTTCAAAGCCTCGCGCGGCATCGAAGACATTTACGAGTTGACCTACATCCGCAAGGACGGCAGTCGCCTGTCGGCCATGGTCTCGGTGACGGCCCTGCGCAACCGCCACGACACCATCATCGGCTACTTGCTGATCGGCACCGACAACACCGCGCGCAAGCAGGAAGAAGCCGAGCGCAAAGGTTTCGAACGCGCCCTGGAAGAAAAGAACCTGGAACTGGAACACGCCAACCACATGAAGTCCGAGTTTCTCGCCACCATGTCCCACGAATTGCGCACGCCGCTGAACGCGGTGATCGGCTTCTCCGAGGCGCTCAAGGATGGCCTGGTCGGCGACATGAGCGAGGTGCAGCGTGAATACATTGGCGATATCTTCACCAGCGGCCAGCACTTGCTGTCGCTGATCAACGACATTCTCGACCTGTCCAAGGTCGAGGCCGGGATGATGGACCTGGAGCTTGAGGCCGTGGAGCTCGCCGGCTTGCTGGCCAACAGTCTGTTGATCGTGCGCGAAAAAGCCGCCCTGCAACGCATCCAGTTGAAGCTGGAAAGCGAGGGCGATTTCGGCACCCTGGAACTGGACCTGCGCAAGACCAAGCAGATCATCTACAACCTGCTGGCCAATGCGGTGAAGTTCAGCGAACACGGCGCCTCCGTGACCCTGGCGGTGCGCGAGGTCAGTCGCGCCCAGGTCGGGCAGATCCCTGGCGACTGGCCGACCCATGGCTTCGCCCTGCAGCCCAGCCCTCACGCGCAGTTCCTCGAACTGAGCGTCAGCGACACCGGCATCGGCATTGCCAAGGACGACATGAGCAAGCTCTTCAAGGCGTTCAGCCAGATCGACAGCAGCCTGGCGCGTAAATTTGAAGGCACGGGTTTGGGGCTGGCGATGGTCAAGCAATTGACCGACCTGCATGGCGGCAGCGTCGCCGTCGCCAGCCGCGTGGGCCTTGGCACCCGCTTTGTGGTGTGGCTGCCTCTGCATCGCGCCCCGGAGGCTGCATGGCCGAAATCCTGATCGTCGAAGACAACGAGGCGAACATGCGCCTGGCTCGGCTGTTGCTGGTCAATGCCGGTCACAGCGTGTTGTGGGCGGCGGATGCAGAAACCGGCTTGACGCTGGCGCGGGAAAAACAGCCGGCGCTGATCCTGATGGATATCCAGTTGCCGGGCATGGACGGCCTCGCCGCCACCCGACTGCTCAAGCAAGACCCCGGCACCGCACATATTCCGGTGATCGCCCTGACCGCCATGGCCATGAAGGAAGACCGCGAAAAGACCCGACTGGCCGGCTGCGACGCCTACATCATCAAGCCGCTGCGCTACAAAGAGCTGTACCAGACCATCGACACTTTGCTGCAACCACACATCAGCCCTCTCCTGTGAGCCCTCTCCATGGCCAGCCAACCCGCAACGCTATTGATCGTTGATGATGAACCCCAGGTTCGCAAGCTGCTGGAAACCCTGCTGCAACACGAGGGCTACCAGACCCTGAGTGCCAGCAGCGGTGAGGAAGCCTTGCAGTTGGTGGCGCAGCAACCGCCCGACCTGATCCTGCTGGACATCATGATGCCGGGCATGGACGGTTACGAGGTGGCCAGCCACTTGAAGGGCGACGAAGCCACGGCGAGTATCCCGATCATCATGTTGTCGGCCCTCAGCGAGCCCAGCGCGCGCGTCAGCGGGCTGCAAACCGGCGCCGAAGAGTTCATCAGCAAACCGGTGGAGCGTGTCGAGTTGTGGCTGCGGGTGCGCAACCTGCTGCGGCTCAAGGCGCGCGGCGATCATTTGAAAGTCCACAACCTGATGCTCGAACAGCAACTGCAGCGGCAAACGGGAGAGCCGGCGGGCATGAGCGTGCACGACCTGGCGCGCCAGGACCTGGAAAACGCCCTGCGCCGGGCGGTCGAAACCAATGCGTTCAGCGTGCATTACCAACCCAAGGTCGAGCTGGCCGGCGGCCAGATATGCGCACTCGAAGCCCTGCTGCGCTGGGAGCGCCCAGGCTATGGCGCGGTTTCACCGGCGGTATTTGTGCCGATACTTGAGAGCCTGGGCTTGATCGTGCCGGTGGGGCGCTGGGTGATTGACACGGTTTGCCAGCAAATCGCCGTGTGGCAACGCGGCCTGATTGGCGCCGTAGAGGTTTCAGTCAACGTCTCCGGTCATCAGTTGATCGAGGGCGACCTGATTGCCGATATCGAGCGCACCTTGAGGCAAAACGGGGTGGCGCCGCACTGGCTGGAGGTCGAACTGACCGAAGGCTCATTGATGGAAAACACCCAGCACACCATTGCCAGCCTGCAACGGCTGCGCACGATGGGCGTGAAAATCTCCATCGATGACTTCGGCACCGGCTATTCAAGCCTGGCGTATCTGCGCCGGTTTCCCATCGACACGTTGAAGATCGACATCGCGTTTATTCGCGAAGTCACCACCAACCCGCAAGACGCGGCCATCACCCGCACGATCATTGAACTGGCCCATAGCCTGAGCCTGCAAGTGGTCGCCGAAGGGGTCGAAACCCAGGATCAGCTGGCATTTTTGAAGGCCGCCGGCTGTGATCAGATTCAAGGGTACTTGTTCAGCCGGCCATTGCCCGCCATCACGCTGGAACGCCTGCTACTGGAGCGACTGCCGAGGCTCTGAAATCTCTTCGCGCAAACACTCGATCAGCCCGCGGTGTGTCGCACTCAATCGCCCCGCGCCACTGACCAGCGCCAGCTCCGAAGGCGCCACCGGCGGCAGTTGCGTGCAGATTCGATGGCTGGCCAGCACGGCGCTGTTGGGCAGGATGCTGACGCCCAGCCCGGACGTCACCGCCGCCTGGATGCCAGTCAGGCTATGGCTGCCGAACGCCACGCGCCAACTGCGTCGAGCCTTGTCCAGGGTGCGGATGGCGCGTTGGCGGTAGATACAGCCTTGGGGGAATAATGCCAGCGGCAAGGTCTCGGCCTGCAGGTCCTGGCCCGCGCCGCACACCCACACCAGCGGCTCCGGCCAACTGGCATGGCACTCGCCGCTGCCGGGCTCGCGCTTGATCAGGGCGATGTCGATCTCGCCGTTTTCCAACTGGCGACGCAAGTCGGTGCTCATGCCGCTGACCGTTTCCAGCCGCGCCTCAGGGTAAGTGCGCACAAACCCCGAGAGCATCGAGGCCATGCGCGTGGCGTCAAAATCTTCGGGTACACCCAGGCGCACCGGCACCACGCTGGCCTCGGTACTCAGCGCCTCGCGGGCTTCGCGCGACAAATTCAGCAGCCGGCGCGCGTAGTGGGTCAGCAACTCGCCATGCTCGGTGGGGCTGACCTGCTGGCCGGAGCGGTCACGCACCAACAGCACCTGGCCGGCGCTTTCTTCAAGCTTGCGAATCTGCTGACTGACCGTGGATTGAGTGCGGTGCACGCGCTCCGCGGCGCGGGTAAAACTGCCTTCGTCCACCACGCAGACCAGGGTGTGCAGCAGTTCGAGATCAAACATGGCGGCGACCTTCATATCGGATATTCAACTGTGTGGCAGAGGTTAATTTAATTTCCAACTGACCGCCACGTTTCCTATGCTGCCAGGGTCACTCACTTTCCGCACAGGTGCCCCATGCCCCTTGAGAACACTCCTCGCCCGCTCTGGTTGACCTTTGACTGCTACGGCACGCTGATCCAGTGGGATGAAGGCCTGCGCGCCGCGATCGATAAAATCCTCGACGAAAAAGGTGATCATCAGGTCGACCGGGATACCTTGCTCAGCGCCTACGATCATCACGAGCACACCCTGGAACAGACGCCACCGCATCGCAGCTTTCGCACGCTGGCAGGCTTGAGCATGCAGTTGGCGCTGAACGCGTTGGGATTGCCGGCCAATGAGCACGACGGCACCCTCCTCACCGACAGCATCAGCGCGATGCCGCCGTTTCCTGAGGTCGTAGGGACACTCCAGCAGCTTAAAGCGATGGGGTTCAAGTTGTGCATTGTCTCCAATACCGACGATGACGTGATTGCCGGCAATGTTGCGCAGTTGGGCGGCGCGATTGATCGAGTGATCACTGCGCAGCAGGCAGGCGCCTACAAGCCCGATCGCCGTCTGTTCGACTACGCCCACGAGCAGTTGGGCGTGAACCTCGACCAGGTCGTGCATATCTGCGCCAGCCCGCACCTGGACCACGCGGCCGCGCGGGATATCGGCTTTCGGTGTGTATGGATCGACCGTGGCACCGGCCGCCAGTTGCTGGCGGACTACACGCCTGATGCGATTTTGCCGACGCTTGACCGCGTGCCTGAGCTGTTCACGTCCGTGGGGTGGTGAGGCCTATCGAAATCACCCGACGCGCCACGATCCAACGGTGGGAGCGGGCTTGCCCGCGAAGGCGCAGTGTCATTCACTGAATCGGTCGGCTGATACGCCTTCTTCGCGAGCAAGCCTGCTGCCACATTGGGGGCGTGTACAGGCAGCACTTTATGGGTCCAGCACCCCGCCGCTGTAGCTGTCGGATAGACGCGTGCCCGTAAATTTGGCGACGACTGAACCTTGCGCCACCAGGCGCTCGCGGTGGCGGGTCACCATGCGCCCGGCTTGCGCGGCGTGCAGTATCACCTCCGACGTCGGCTCACCGGGCCTTGCGATGATCCGGGCGAAACGCTGGCCTTCCTCGACCTCATCGCCAAGTGCTTTTTCGAACACCAGTACACCGGCACAGGGCGCCAGCAGGGTCTCCATGCAGCCCATGTCCACCACTTCCCCCTGCCATTCGTTGATGGCCGCCACTTCATCGATCACGCCATTGATGCACAGCCACGCCCATAAGCCATCGGCGTCCTGCCGCGCCAGCGCATCGCTGACATCAGCCTGGCCGCGCAATTCGACAGTCGCCGCCAACTGTGGCGCCGCGTGGTTGATGAGGGTTTCTTCAAAGGAACCATCCCCGCCGTCATCCCAGACGATCACCACGTCCACCTGCAACGCCGCCGCCAGCGCCAGGCCTTGCTCCGGCCAGAAACGCCGATGGATGTAGAGGTAAGGCAGCGCCTCATCATCGGTGTGCAGGTCCAGCACCAGGTCGGCGTCGGCGGCTAACTGCACCAGGCTCTTTTGCCACTGCGCCAGGTTGGTCGCCGGGCGCTCCATGGCCAGTGAGTGGTCGAAAGCGCGGTTGAAGTTCTGCCCGGTGGCGTCGTGAAAGCGCCCCAGCAGCCGGCCCTGACGAAATTGGCCGATGCCGAACGGGTTCGCCTGGGGCACAACAGTAACAGTGCCGCGCAGCCGCCCTTGAGCCTGGCAGGCCTGCAAACGCGGGAGCAACTGGTGCAGCACCAGCATCCCGGCGATTTCATCGGCGTGCACGCCCGCCTGCAGGTGCACCCTGGGCCCGCTGCCGTCGCCTTCGAAACGCCAGGCGCCGATGTGCAGCGGGTTGCCTGCATCGCCTTGAACCTGCCACGAAAGGTCATTTGCCATGCCTTGCCCTCCTCTCATCATTTAATCGCTAGAGATTGAACACGTGTTCAACTAACCTGAGCGCTCTGGTCATCAACCCAAGGCACTCCCGTGACTGTCGACCCTCCCAAACTGCGCCGTGCCGACCCCGACGAACGCCGGGACTTGCTGATCGCCGCCACACTCACCTGTCTCGCACGCGACGGTCACGCAGGCATTTCCGTGCGCCGGATCTCGGCCCAGGCCGGGGTTTCCGTCGGCCTGCTCAACCATCATTTCGGCAGCATCGATGCGCTGATCGCCGAGACCTACCACAAGCTGGCCAGTGAGCTGACCAGTGCCCTCTGGGCGCAAGTCGAGCAGGCCGAAGGCGCCGCCGCACGGCTGGATGCGTTTCTCAGCGCGTCCTTTTCGCCACGGGTGATGGACCCCGACCTGCTCGGCGTGTGGGTGGTGTTCTGGAGCCTGATCCGCCACTCGCCCCATGTGAACCAGTCCCACGAAAACAGCTACCGCGCCTACCTGGCGCTGATCCAGCAACTGCTCGACGACCTGGCCCGCAGCGAAAACCTGGTGATCCACGACAGCCACCTGGCTGCCATCGGCCTATCGGCGATGCTTGACGGGCTCTGGCTCGAGGGGTGCCTCAACCCCGGCACGTTCAGCCCCGCCAACGGCTTGCACATCTGCCGCTGTTGGGTACAGGGGTTGCGTCACGGCGCATTCGGCGCCGACCACGTCCTGTGATTCAGGGTGGCGCGCGCTGAGCATCGCCAAGGTGCCGCTGAGCGCAATCAGCACCGCACCGATGATCAGCGACACATCCATCGAGGTGCCCCAGATCAGGCTCGACAACACAAACGCCCAGATCAACCCGGTGTACTCGAACGGCGCGAGCAAAGTCGCGGTGGCGCGGCGGAAACTCGCAAACAGCAGGAATTGGCCAACGCCGCCGACCAGCCCTGCCGCCAGCATGCCCAGCCACGCGGGTGTCGGCGCCGGGGTGTGGGTCCACGGCAAGGTCACGCCCATGCACACCACGAACACCGCATTGGTGATCAGCATCTGCTCGAGCACCGAGGTAGTCGGGTCGACCTGGCGCAGCTGGATATAAGTGAACGCCCAGCACAAGGCGGCCGCCAGGGTCAGCGCGATGGGCAGCGGGTCAACCATGTGGCTGGGACGACAGGCAATCACCACGCCGACGAAGCCGATGAGCAGCGAAACCCATTGGCCACGGCTGGCGCGCTCCTTGAGGATCAGCGCTGCGAGCAGCGTGACCATGATCGGAGCGGAGAAATACAGGGTGGTCATTTCCGCCAGGGTCAGGTCTTTGGCGGCGGTGTAATACAGCACCCACGCCAGCAATGACAGCAGGCCGCGAATGATCAGCAGCTGGCGACTGGCCGAAGTCCACGCCCGGCGCAACAGGCCCATGCGCCCGGCGATCACACACGCCCCCACCACCACCAGGCTGCGCCAGAACAGAATGCTGAACACCGAATAATCGGCCACCAGCCATTTGATCACGGCGTCCTGCAATGCCAGGAACGCGTAGGCCAATGAGCACAAGGCAATGCCTTGCAGCGCGCGGTTCTGCTTCATCCTGCCGACCTGCGCAGCGGCGTGCCGCGCCGTTCGGCGATGGCGTAGACGCCTTCAATGAGGAAGGTCAGGCACAGGTAGACACCGGCCACCAGCAGCAGCGGTTGATAAATCTGCAAGGTCTGCGCGCGTACCACGTTGGCCGCGCCCAGCAGGTCGACCACGGCAATCGTCGAAGCAAGCGCAGTGGACTTGAGCAACATCACCGTCTCCCCGGCCAGGGTCGGCAGCAGCAGCCGCATCGCGCGTGGCAACCGCACCCGCAGCAACGCCTGGCGCGTGGTCATGCCAAAGGCAGACGCGGCCTCCATCTCGCCCTTGGGCACGGCCAGCAGGCCGCCGCGGATCACTTCGCCCACATAAGCGCCCACCGACAGCACCAGGGCGAACACGATGTACCAATAGCCGTCGCGCAGAAACGGCCACAGGAAACTGCTGCGCACCATCGGGAACTGCGCAAACAGGCTGCCCAGCCCGTAGTAAAAAATGTAGATCTGGATCAACAGCGGTGTGCCCCGCAGCACGCTGGTGTACGCCAGCGCACCCCGGGCCAGCCACTTGCGCTTGGACAAGCGCGCCAACGCCACCAGCACCGCCAGGGCGAAGCCGAGCACTGCCGAGATCGCCAGCAGCGACAAAGTCGTCTGCAACCCCTTGGCGATCAGCCCCGCGTAATAGCTTATCCACTCAGGCATGGCGACTCACTCGACAACCGGCATCCAGCGACGAATACGTCGCTCCAGGCGCCCGGACAGGTAGTTGGAAGCCAGCGTCACCAGGTAATACAAGGCGGCGGCCGTGAGGTAGAACAGCAAATACTGACGGGTGGAACCGGCCGCCTGCTTGGCCGTGTACAGCAGCTCGTTGGTGCCGACCACGCTGATCAAGGCGCTGTCCTTGATCAGGTTGATCCACAGGTTGGACATGCCGGCCAAGGCGTACGGCGCCATGATCGGCAAGGTCACCCGGCGGAACAGGCCAAACCCGCTCAGGCCAAACGCCCGCGCCGCCTCGATCTGACCGTGGGGAATGGCCAGGATGGCCGCGCGGAATATCTCCGAGGCATAGGCGCCCTGCACCAGCCCCAGCACCAGGATCGCCACCAGCGGGCCGCTGATGTTTACCTGTTCGAAACCCAGCCACAGCATCAGCGCGTTCAGGCCCATGGAACCTGCGTAGTACAGCAGCAGAATCAGCAGCAGTTCCGGCACCGCACGAAACACGGTGGTGTAACCGCGCATCAGCTGTGCAATCGGGCGTGGCGCGCTGAGCTTGGCGCAGGCCACCACCAGGCCGATCAGCAAGCCCACCGCGAAGGCGCCGGCGGAGATTTGCAGGGTCATCCATAACCCGTTGAGCAGCGCGTTGCCCCACCCTTGTTCGCCAAAGCTGAGAAGGTCGAGCATCTTATTCGGTCTTCTGCGCGATGGGCGGGTACGGGCTGTCGCAGGTCTTGCTCACAAACGCCGGAGTCTCGCCGCGTTTGCACGGGCTGACCGACAGGCCGAAGTAATGCTGGGACAGGTCGTCATAGTCCTTGCTCACCAGCAGTTCGCCGATCGCCTTGTCGAGACGGGCCTTGAGCGCAGTGTCTTCCTTGCGCAAGCCGGCACCCACGCCACGGCCGATGATCGGGTCGTAGGGCACGCTGGCGATATGCGCCAGGCCGCTGGCTTCAGGGGTCTTGACCATCATCGCGATGGCCGTGTCGTCGGCCATCATGTAGTCGATGCGCCCGGCGATCAGGTCGGCGTTGGCCGATTCCTGAGTGTCGTAGTACTTAAGGTCGGCGATGTTCTCGTAGTACTTTTTCAGGTAATTGGCGCTGACGGTGGAGATCTGCACGCCGATCAGCTTGCCCTTGAGGCCTTCAGGCGTGATATCCACCGTCGCGCCCTTGGGCCCTGCCACGCCCAGCAGCGAATCGTAGTAGGCACGGCTGAAGGCGATCTGTTTTTCACGCTCATCGGTAACCGACATCGAGGAGAAAATCACGTCGATTTTCTTCGCCAGCAGCGACGGGATGATGCCATCCCAGGCCACTTCCTTGATCTGGCACTCGGCTTTCATGCCTTCACAGAGTTTGTGGATCAGGTCCACTTCAAAGCCGGACCACTCCCCGTTGCCGCCTTTGACGGTAAACGGTGGATAGGGTTCTGCCGCCACCGCGAACACGATGGGTTTCTCTGCGGCCTGGATAAACCCTGCGGCCACCATCAACACTGCACTGCTCAACCACGTTGCCATGCGTCTGGATTTCATGATTTGCCCCGTCTTTTTTGGCGTTAGCGAGTTTGATGCGCGTTGACGAACTGTCGACAACGTTCACTGCGTGGGTCGATAAACACCGAGTCCGGCGAGCCGGTTTCCTCGATCATGCCTTGGTGCAGAAAAGCCACTTTGGAGGACACATCCCGGGCGAAGGCCATTTCATGGGTGACCAGGATCATGGTGCGGCCTTCTTCGGCCAGCGAGCGGATAACGCGCAGCACTTCGCCCACCAGTTCCGGGTCGAGGGCCGAGGTGGGTTCGTCAAACAGCATGACTTTGGGGCGCATGGCCAACGCGCGGGCAATCGCCACGCGTTGTTGCTGGCCACCCGAGAGAAACGCCGGGTATTCGTTGCGCTTGGCGGCAAGGCCGACGCGGTCGAGCAAGGCTTCGGCGCGCTCGATGGCCTCGGCGCGGCTTTCGCGCAGCACCTGGATGGGCGCCTCGATGAGGTTTTCCAGCACTGTGCGATGGGGCCACAGGTTGAAGTTCTGGAACACCATGCCCAAGGTCGAGCGGATGCGCACCAACTGCTTGGCATCGGCCACCAGTGGCGCGCCGGGAAGACCGTAATTCAATTTGATGCTTTCGCCATCGACATGAATGCTGCCCTGGTCGGGCACCTCGAGCATGTTGATGCAGCGCAGCAAGGTGCTTTTGCCCGAGCCGCTGGCGCCGATCAGCGAGATCACCTCGCCTTCGTGGGCCGTGAGGGAAATACCTTTGAGCACCTCGATATTGCCGAAGCGCTTATGCAGGTCGACGACTTCGATCATCGTTCTGGCTTGCGCCGGCTGCGCCACTTCGGGGGTCGGTGCGGCGGCGATACGCGGTTCAGCGACCCGCCTGGCGACAAACCCGGCGATGCGTCGGCAGGCCTCGGCAAGGCGTTCTTCACCCAGGGTGAAGGACAAGCGCACAAACCCTTGGGCCGGCTCACCAAAGGCGGCGGCATCGAGCACCGACACGCCCGCCTCGCGGAACAGCCGCCAGGCAAAATCCAATGACCCCAAGCCCGTGCCGCGCACGTCCACCAGCACAAACATGCCGGCTTGCGGTGCCTGCACCTTGATGCCCGGGCAGGCACTGAGGCCTGCCACCACCAGATCGCGGCGGCGACGGTAGATTTCGCGCATGCCCACCGTCACCTCGTCATGGGCCAACACCGCCGCCGTGGCGGCTTCCATCACGAAGCCCGGCAAGCCATAGAGCATGCTCAGCACCAGGGTTTCGGCGTGCACGATCATCTGCGGGGCGGCGATGATCCAACCGATCCGCCAGCCGGTCATGGCGTGGGATTTGGACAAACTGCCGATCACGATGCAGCGCTCGGCCATGCCCGGCAACGCGGCAAGGCTGTGGTATTCGCCGTCGAACACCAAGCTTTCGTAGACCTCATCGACCACCACCCACAGGTCGTGGGCGATGGCCAGATCGGCAATGGCTTGCAGCTCTTGCGGGTTCAGCACCACACCCGTGGGGTTGTTCGGGTTGGAGAAAAACAGCGCCCGGGTCCGAGGCGTGATCGCAGCGCCGAGCCGTTGCGCATCCAGGCGAAACCCGGACTCCGGCGAACACGGCACGCGTGTAAGCGTGGCGCCGCTGGCCTTGAGCGTGGCTTCGTAGGTGACGTACATCGGGTCGAGCACCAGCACTTCATCACCGGCTTGCAGCAGGCACAGCGAACTGATGAACAACGCGTTCTGCGCGCCGGGCACGATGATGACGTTTTCGGCGCTCAACGGGCGGGACAAGGTCTTGCTGTAGCGCGCGGCAATCGCGTTGCGCAGCGCCGTACGGCCGGGGATTTCGGTGTAGTGAGTGTCGCCCTCGCGCAAGGCGCTGACGGCGGCGTCGGTGATGAATGACGGGGTGGCGAAGTCAGGGTCGCCGACGCTGAGAATGATGACGTCTTCGCCCTGGCTTGCGGCGTTGAACGCGGCGTGATGGATGTCCCAGGCGGCTACGCCCTGCCCTGCAATTCGTTCAACGAAGGGGGAAAACCGCATGCCAGAGCCTCTCGTTCAAGAAGAAAGCGCGAACCCGTGCAGGTGCAAACGGGTGGATGCGGTCAACATAGTGCAAACTGAACAGTCGTTCAATGGGTAGGTTCAGGCGGGTGTCGTTTATCGGTTAAAGAGGTCGCGAATGAAGTGACCGGGTGTAGGTCGCCCAGTATTAGGCCGGTTCAAATGCAGCTCAGCGCGTGTTCAACCCCATGCGGGTACTGGCGTTGCCCAGGCGCACACCGCTGCCGTGTGGGATCGCCGCAGGGGCGACAGCGACGAGCAGGAACAGCGAGGGCAACACCGTCAAGCGCAGGCAGGCAGGTCCGAAAGGGGTCAATGTGCGTTCATCAAGTCACAGCGGTAGTCCTGCAGCTCACCGGCCGACCCCAGGTTGAGTTCGGTCAACGCCAGGTGCGTGGTCAGCAATACCAGGCTGCCATCGGCGCGCGGTGTCATCAGCAGACTGTACTGGCTCATGGCGTCGCCCTGCGCCTCGACGTACTCACGCAGCAGGGCCAGCGGGTCCAGCGCATCGGCGTCCGTCGCCGTCAGCGTGCGGGCGCTGTAGGTGTGCCCCTTCAGGCGCGTCGGCAGCACCTGCCACTGCGCGGTGAGGTCGTTGCTGTGCCGGTTCAGCGCGGCAAACACCTCCGGGCGCAGGCACGCGATGTGCACGTGCAACTGGTTTTGCGAGCGGCCGTAACGTGAGTTGATCGCCACCGAGAGGAACGCGTCCGGAATCGGCTGTTGCAAGCCGTCGGACAACACACTGCGATGCCGCCAGGCCTGGGCAAAGTAATGCGGCAGCAACTGTCGACCCAGCGCAGGGTCTTCAATGCCGGTGACCTTATCGACCGGAATCAACACATCATGCAGCGGGCCATTGCGGTCTTTGAACAGCGTGTAGCCACGGTCCAGGTCCACCGCCAGGCACGGGCTGGGGTTTTGCTGCTGTTGCTGATGGGGCACGCATTGCTGGCTGACGATATGCCATAAAGCATCGGGGTTGCCCCGCCACTGCCAGGCGCCGACCAGCGCAAGCACACACAGCAAACCACCAGCGATCTTGAATACGGTACCGCGCTTCATGCAAAAAACCTCAACGTACGGGGATGTCAGTTATTTTTCTCGCTGACCTCCCTGTCGCTAGGGCTAACGTTTAGCTGGGGCCATAAATTCCGGGCCAATCGGATCTTTTATCGTGCTGGCGAGAATACGGTCGATATGTGTCAAGTCGTCGGCGCTCAGGTGCCAGCCGAATGCCTCGTCGAAGCCCTTCAACTGCTCCGGCCGACGGGCACCCCACAGCGCGATGGTTGGGCCCTGGTCCAATACCCAACGCAGTGCCAGGGCCAGTACGGATTTGCCATGGCATTCGCGGGCATACACGTCCAGTGCCGCCACCGCCGCCAGGTACTGCTCGAAACGCGGCGCCCTGAACTTGGGGTCGAGATTGCGCACGTCGTCGCCCGCAAAGCGGGTGGCCGAATGCATATTGCCGGCCAGCAACCCTCGGCACAGCGGGCCATAAGCCAACACCACCAGCGAGTGTCGCTTGGCATACGGCAGGATGTCGCTGTCAATGGCGCGCTCGAACACGTTGTACGGCGGTTGCACCGTGGCCAGGGCCGTGTGACGACTGAACTCGTCCAACTGCGCACTCGAGTAGTTGCTCACGCCCACCGCCAGGATCTTGCCTTCACGGCGCAGGCGCTCCAGCGCCTCGGCGGTTTCCTGCTGGGCCACCAGCGGGTCGGGCCAGTGCACCTGATACAGGTCGATGTAGTCGGTCTCCAGGCGTCGCAATGAATCCTCGACCTCTTTGCGAATGCGCTCGGCCGTGGCATTGCGGCGCGGGGTGCCGTCTTCCCATTGCAGCCCGGCTTTGGTGGCGATGACTGCCGAGTGACGTACGCCGCGCAAGGCTTTGCCGATTAGCTCCTCGGACAGCCCAAAGCCATACACCGGGGCGGTGTCGATCAGGTTGATGCCGCAGTTCAAGGCATGGCGCAGGGTCCTGGTCGACTGTTCGTCATCCGCGCCGCCCCACAAGTGTCCGCCCATGGACCAGGTGCCAAGGGCAATCCGCGAGACCGGCTTGTCTATGCCAGAAATCCGGATGGTCTCGATGCGCATAAAAAAATACCCCTGCCCACAACATTGCTTAGAAAAGCAATTACTCTAGATCATCCGAGGTTGAATAGGGCTCAACGCCGCATGCAACCGAACTCCCATAAAAGAGGCTTGAAATGGCTGCTTTCAATCGTTCCGAACTGGCCGACCTGAATGTGTTCATGGCGATCATCCGCCGTCGCAGTTTCCGCCATGCCGCCCACGAACTGGGGGTAACCACGTCGGCGTTGAGCCACACCATGCGCAACCTGGAAACCCGCCTTGGGGTCAAGTTGCTGTACCGCACCAGCCGCGCCGTGGAGCCCACCGACGCCGGCACCCTGCTCGCCGAAAAGCTCAGCCTGGGTTTTGCCACCATCCAGGACGGCCTCGACACCCTCGAGCTGTACCGTGAAGCGCCGATTGGCCGCCTGCGTCTCAATGTGCCCAGGGATGCCGCGGTGCTGCTGTTGGCGCCGATCCTCGGCGACTTCGCCACCGCCTACCCGCAACTGCGCCTGGACCTGATCGTGCAGGACGCGATGATCGACATCATTGCCGAAGGCTACGACGCCGGTATCCGGTATGGCGCGACCGTGCCACAAGACATGGTCGCAGTGCCGCTGACCGGCCCGTTGCGCTGGATCGTGGTCGCCTCCCCTGCCTACCTCGCACGTCACGGGACGCCACAGGTTCCCAAAGACCTGCTGCAACACGCGTGCATCCGCATGTACCTGGGAGACAAGACCACTTACAAATGGGAACTGGGCAACGGCCCGCGTCAACAGCGCATCGACGTGCCTGGCCATTTCAGCGCAGCCGACACTGAAACCATCGTCAATGCCGCGCTGCAAGGTGTGGGCATTGCCTACTGCCTGTCCAACCGTGTGCAACAGGAGCTGGCCGACGGCCGTCTGGTGGAAGTGATGCCCGACTGGGCCTGCCTGGGCGAACCGTTGTGCATGTACTACGCCAGCCGCCGGCAATCGCAGCCAGGGTTGCGCCAGTTGATGGACATGATTCGGCTCAACACCATCGGCTCGCAGTTAATGCAAAGGCCTTGAGCCTGTAAGGGATGTCAGCCGTTGATGTAGCCGAACGGACACCCCTGGCATCTGAGCATGAAGGCTGACATCAGGGGTAAAGATTATCGCCGCCAGGCGACGGAATCGCTGCACGCACTACTGCCACAAGGGGAGGCCACGCCACTGTGCCGTGGCGTATTCCCTGCCCAGGTGACAGACTTTATGACCCGTATTTCCACCCCTCACGCTGCCCACGTGCAGCCAACGCAGGTTCCTGACAGCAGCATTGCGCCGCCCAGGCTCACCTCTGAGCCCGGCGCGCCCATTCAGCCAGACATCGAAGGCACCCGGGCCCACGGTGATCGCGAGCTGGCGGCTCAATACGGCGCTGCACTGCGCGGCGCAATCGGCGTGACCGCCCGCGATGCTGACCAGAAAATCTGGCCCATCCCCGCGCATTCAACCTTCGGCCAGTGGTGGGCGCAGCTGGCAAACGCCTTGCGATCACCGGACGTGGCCCAGTGGATCCATGACAAAGGCATAGACAGCCACTCGATCAGCCTCGACCCGGCGTCGGGGCGGATTCACTTCACGCTAAAGCGCTACCTGGATCCCGCCCAGACGCTGCACACGCTGGGGCTGGACGACAGAGACTGGGGCGCCATCAGCGGCCCGGTGCTCCAGGCGGCACGCGTCATCGCAGCCGGCCAGGCAGATGCGACCTTCACCCTGCCTGGCGCTACAAACGAGCACATCGCGCCCTTGGCGCTGGTGGGCAACTTTTATAAAGAGCCGCCCTACCTTTCGGGCTCAGCGCTAGCACAGCGCGCCGACGTACTCAGCCGCGAGCGCCGCTTCGCCGGGCTCGACCCGGTGGTTTTTTCCGACGTGGTGGAATCGCGCAGCGAAGGTGCCCTGCAAAGCCAGAAATCCGTCGTCGACGATACGCACGCGCAGTACCAGGCCGCAGCGTCGTTACGGTACTTGTCAGCGCAGTTGAAAGACGGCACGCGATCAAATGCCGACATCGCCGATGAGTTACAGCAAAACACCATTCAACTGGGCACCCACAGCACGTACCGCAGCGATCACACGCAGGCGTGGGCCGAGGTCAGCCTCAAGCGGTTCCTGGAAGATAACGGCTGGGATGTGCCGACCCGCCGCGAAGCCATGGACAACCTTGCCCAAGCGATCACCACGCCACCGCCCAATACCCCCACCCACGGGAACCTTGGCGGTGCGCTGAGCTGGCCGCAACCCCTGGATCAGCGCAACCAGCGACTGTTGAGCAGCGGCCTGTACGCAGGCGCCTTTGGCGACATTGATGTGCGCCCGTTTAACAATGTCCTGGAGTACTTGCTCGACAACAGGCCCCTCACACCCTCAGCGCTGAGCCAGCCGCGACGCTTACTCGACGAGTTGCTCAACACACCCAGAGGCAAGGCACTGGGCGAGGCCATCCAGGCCAGCTTCGAGGCACGGTCAATCAAGGGCAGTGCCACCGATTGGCTACTGGCGGCATTGAACGTGGAGCGTGTCAGCCTGACCGATCCGTTTGGCGCTGCGCGGCCAGACACGCCCCTGAGCATTGAGGGTTACACGCTGTTCTGCGCCGAAAACGCCGGCAAGTCCGCGTCTACGATCATCAGCGAGATGGAAGACCACCTGGTGACCACCGGGCGAGCGTCCTCCCCGGCCACCGCTTGCGTGCTGACTCACCTTTTGCTTGCCAGCCGGGCGCCGGCGCTTCTGGTCAAGGACATCCCCGATCAGGTGGCCGTGGGCACCCACAGCTGGGTCAGCTTTGCCACGGCGGTCGCGCGCATCGAGGCAAAATCGCCAGGGGCAACGGCGGCGATGGGCTATGCGCGCGTCATGCTGGAGGGCAGCATTGCACCCGTGACCGATGACGAGCGCCGCATTGAATACGCCGCCCAACATGAAGCGATCAAGGACTGGGCCGTTGGCAATGGCCTGCACTACCCGACCACCGATGCAGCCATGGCTCTGGTGCGTCAGCGATTCAGTGCCCAGGTCAATGAGTTGAGAGAGGCTGCCCAAACGCAGATCGGCGAGATGCCGACCACAAAAGCGCTGGCGCTGGCACAACTGAAACTCGCTTTGCCGGCGATGGACCCGAACCTGTTCGAAGAAAAATGCATCACCTCGCAGCCCGCCAGCAGGCACTTCCCGGGGCCTTACTCGCTGCTGGATCTGTTTATCGACGGCAGAGCCCTGCTCGGCGCGCCCGACTCGTCCGATGATTGGGGCCGGGCCGGTCGCGCGGCTGCCAATGCGGTGACGTTGGGCAACGTCACTTTGCCCACGGATGGCGCGCCGGGGGCTTGGGTAGCGTCCTCGCATGCGATCAACATCAACGCCGCTCTGGCGACGCTTAAAGACCTGCCGCGTCCGCAGGATGCGTTTGATGAAGCGTTTGGGGCTTACGCCAGCCGGGTAAAAAAGACCACCACTGCGCAACTCAAGCACTTGATCGCCAAGCTGCCGCTGGAAGACCGGCAAAACCTGGAATTCGGCAAAATAAGCGTGCGCAAGGAAATTGAATACAGCCGAGACGATCGCCGCGTTGCAGAAGGCGTTCTACTGGTCGAGACCCAGCGCAATGGCAAGGCCATGACCTATGCAGTCGACCGCCTCAAGGGCACGGTGACCCGGCGGCCGGGCCAGACCTACAAAGCGTACCCACCCGCCGGCGGTTGGTATCCGTCACGCGGCAAACGCTACGATGCCGTAAAGCCTGCGGGTGAATACTCATCGGCCCTGCTGGATGAGCGCAAAGGTGCGCACACCGTGCCTGATAGCTTCGCCAGTAACCGAACCCGGTACATGGCCGATGCGCTGATCGAAGACATCAACCTGCCCGCAGTGCACCGCAGCGCCAGAGGCGTGACGACGTTCGACACTGAAGTACCGACCTATAAGGTGGTTGAGGACATAGCGCTGAATCTGATCCCGTTCAGGTCAGCCATCAAGCATTTCATCGACGGCAACGCGAAGGACGGTATCGTCGATCTGGCCTTCGATATCTTTGGTTTCGCGGTGGGCCTGGGGGCTGCGGCCAAGGGCGCGAAAGGCGCATTTGCCGGCGCGTCGGCCATCTCCAGGCTCGGCCAGACGTTCAAGATTGTCGGGCGTGCGGCGGTCGGCTCGCTCAACCCCCTGAGCGGGGTGGATGACCTGGCGCGCGGAGCGGCCAACGGCGTCCGCAGCGTAGCCGGCGCCAGCTATAAGGGCCTCAAGCACCTGCGCGGGTCTTACCGCAGTGTCAACCTGCTTGAGTTGGCGAAAAAGCCCGATATCGCGCAAGGCACCTTCAGGGCCTCCCACCGCGCGCAGAGCACCCCAGCGCTGGCCACATTCGATGAGGCGACGCAACAGTGGTATGCCGTTAATCCGCGCACCCAACAGGCGTACGGCAAACCGCTGGAAAATTTTGTCGTCGACAGCCCCAACTCAAACGACGCCAGCAGCCTGCACGCCCTCGGCGGCGATGACCTGGTAAAGATCGCCGATCGGCAACAGGGTCTGGCGGCGAACGGCACGTTCAAGGTCGGGCAACACACTGTTGAAGGTCATGCCGTGCTGTTCCAGGGTCACTGGCACCAATACGACGCGGTAAAAAAATACCCCTTTGGCCCCCCGCTCAAAGATTTCACGCCCAAGCGCCTGGCGGCCAGTGGCGAGACCCGGACACTGGACGCCAACCTGCGCGGTTATGAAGCCAGATACATCGCCCCGCACGCGCTGTCGACCAAGGGTTTGCAGGGCAACGTGTACGTAGGCCGCAGTAAAAAAGAATATGTAAAGGTCGACGGAACACTTTATGAGTCACGGTTGAAGGATGGCCAGCGCGTCATCCGGCACCCCAATGGCACGGGGCCAGACATCGCCATCAGGGACCTCGGTGTGTCCGGCTGGGAACCCACCTCCAGGTCCGCCCGGCTGCTGGGTGGCGCTCACGACACACCCACGCCCTGGAAGTTTGGCGACAGCACTTACGTGGTCCCGATGGATGACATCGACGTCGTCGAACATGCAGCCACGCCGTTCAGGCTCAATCACAAAGGCGCCGAACACAGCGTCATCTTCGACAGTTCGGCCGGCGCGTGGAAACTGACCCCGCTCGCCACCGGTATCGATGACACGCCCGCGAAGTATTTCTGGCGAAGTGCCAAGGGCAAGTGGCAACGGGGAACGCTTGATGAGTTCAGCAAAGCTAAAAAGGCCGACGCGCATCAGTACACCTTTATTGATGTCTCACCGCCGTCGGTGCTGAAGCTGCCAAACGAAGTGAAACCGCTGCCCAAGGCGCTGCACTACTTTTGGGCCGGCCAGGAAATACCGTCGCACCTGGCCGACAACATCGCCAGGAACGCCACTCAGGCGCCCGGTTATACCTCCATTCTTCACGTCGATGCCGACAGCCCGGCGGTGTTTCAACGCATAAAAAACACGCTGGAGAGCAAGGTGCCCGGCGTGAAGATCGTGAACCTGCATGAGGACGAAGTCTTCAAGCAGCTCAGGCGCGGCGAAATGTACGACTACTTTCGGCAGGGGCAAGGCAAAAACCTGGCGGCCGCCTCGGACGTTGCCCGTTATCCCATCATGAACAAGCACGGCGGTGTGTACTTGGACACCGATGACGTCATTGAAAAAAACATCGGCACCGACGCATTGCTCGCCGGCGCTGACGATGTTCTGCTCGGCGCGCCGGTCGTGCATAGCCTGACCGACTACACGCCGTTCTATAACACCAGTAACTTCGCGACACGCCCTGGCAACCCGGTCATCGAGGCGATGATCACGCAGATGAACCAACGTTTTAAAGCCAACAAGGCGTACTTCGCGGCCAACCGCCCCACTGCCACGAAATCCGCCAATGGCCGGGTGCACTACACACCCGAATTCAGCGCTTATGAACGCAAGATATTCGAGACCGCAGGCCCGAATCTGTTCAATGACATCCTCAAGTCGAAACGGCCCGACCTGTACGACCTGGGTTTGGATGGATTAGCCAAGGAGTCCAAGCTGGTCGACGGCAGCCTCGTCTCGTCCGGCCCTATCGTCGACATTGAAAACGACGTGCTTGGCGTCTACGCCAGCAAAGGGCTTGCGCCACCGGATCATCTGCGTGAGCAGATACAAAAAATCAAACACCACTACTACCCGCTTCGCTACCGGTTCAACATCAGGATCGGCGCCGACCATTCGTGGATCAACACCTGATCCAACAACTTTGAACCAGTACCGGGTCGTGGTCCTCCAACGGCTACAAACCACGGCCACGGTGCACGTTCGATGACTTTTATTCTTTGGTTGGCCGTACTCGGCGCGGTATTGCTGACCCTCGCCCTCACCTCCTCCTACCTGCGCTGGATGCCGGTGACGACCTCGGCAGTCTGCCTGTTGCTGGGCATCGCCATCGGCCCGCTGGGCATGGACCTGCTGCAGATGGACATCAAGGCTTCCGCACGCTGGATGGAGCACTTGACGGAAGTGGCGGTGCTGTTTTCGCTGTTCGTCAGCGGCTTGAAGCTGCGCCTGCCATTGCGGCATCGCACCTGGCGCATTGCGTTTGGCATGGCAGGCCCGGTGATGTTGCTGACTATCCTGGGCAGTGGCCTCGCGCTGCATTACCTGTTCGGGCTTTCCTGGGGCGTTTCGCTGCTGGTCGGTGCCATTCTTGCGCCGACCGACCCGGTGCTGGCCGGCCTGGTTCAGGTCAACAATGCGCAGGACTATGACGCGCTGCGTTTTGGCCTGTCAGGCGAGGCCGGCTTGAACGATGGCACGGCGTTTCCGTTTGTGATCTTTGCGCTGTTATTCATGCAGCATGGCGGCTTTGACGGTGACTGGCTGGGCGGCTGGGCCCTGAAAAACCTGCTGTGGGCCGTACCGGCCGGGTTGCTGATCGGCTACTGGATGGGCCGGGGCATCGGCCGCGTGACCTTGTGGATGCGCATCACCAATGAAGACAGCACCTTGTCACCCAACGATTACCTGACGCTGGCGTTGATCGCCCTGGCCTACGTGGCGGCCGAGGCGGTGGGCGGCTACGGCTTTTTGTCGGTGTTCGCCGCCGGGCTCGGCTTGCGCCAGGCAGAGTTCAGGTCCACGGGCAATTCGCAGACGCCCTCCGAGCACTTGGCATTGCCGGTGGTGGGCCATCTGGAGGTGGAACCTGCGCGCGCGCTCCAAGGTGATGTCAGTGAACTGCAAGACACGCAGATCGCCGCCGGTGTGATGATGGGCGACATGCTGTCATTCGGCAGCCTGGTGGAGCGCTCGATGGAGGTTTTCCTGGTGACGCTGCTGGGGATCATTCTGGTCAGTCATTGGGACTGGCGCGCGCTGCCGGTGGCGGCGCTGTTGTTTTGCGTGATTCGGCCGGCGAGTGTGCTGGCGGTGCCTTGGGGCAGCCTGATCGACTATCGGCAGCGTGGCTTGATGGGCTGGTTCGGCATTCGCGGGATCGGCAGCATCTACTACCTGTTTTACGCGCTCAACCATGGGTTGATCGGCACCAGCAGTGCGGTGGCGGTGAACCTTACGGTGTCGGTGATCGCCTTGAGCATCGTCGTTCATGGCCTGAGTACCCAGCCGATGCTGGTCTGGTATGAACGACGTGCCAAGGTGAAAGCTCAAAAGATTGCAGCTCAGTCCTGATTTTCGGTATGACCTACATCGGCCGCGTCATCCAGATCGTTCAGCGGCACTTCTGCATCATCCATCAATGAGCCCGGGTCTTCGTTGCCCGGGTCGTTGAGTTCTTCGTCGTCTTGTTCTGACATGACCGTCTCCTCTAACCGCCTTGGGTATCGATATCGGCATCCGTCTCAGGCTTGACTTCGGGCTCAGGCTTGAAGTCGGGGCTGTAGTCGTTTTCCTTGGCTTTTGGATCGCTGGCAGGCTTGGGGTCTTTAGGCGCGTCGGCGCCAGTGCCCGGCGCCGGCTCTCCACCATCGATGGCCGGGTCGTTGCGGTTGCTGACTTGCGGATCGTTGCTTGTGTTCATGGGGGTCACCTCTTCGCAGTTTCGGAAAACACATCCTGCGTAAAGGTAAGGTCCCGCGCAGGACGATGAAGTTCCGCCGATTTAAGCAGCAGTGCTCAAGACACAGGGTTATCGATCTGGATGTAGAACGCGTAGACGCCCAGCAACAGCCAAAACACCATGAACAGCCACGGCGCGCGCATGGAAAACAGCAGCGACTTGCGATAGCCCTTGTGCGACGACTCGGTTTCGCAAAACAGCGGCGAATCGTCATAGGCCATGCCCATGACCGGCTCGCTGCGCAGCAATTCGCTTTGTTTGTAGTGCCAGTGGTCGATGATTTCGTACGCGGCGCGGATCCCCGGCCAGGCATTCAGGGAACTGAGCACTCCCAGGGAGGCCAGGAACACCGGCACGATCAGGGTGAAAAACTTGCCCCATTCCGGGTTCAGGTTGCCCATGCCGGAGACAAAGGCGATGACCAGAAACGACTGCGCCGTCAGGTAGGCGTCGGTGCGGTTGGCCAGGATGGAGGTTTCGTACTGGATTTCGCGGCGATAGAAGTCAAGTCGGTCCTTGGGCGAACCAAAAATCTTGGCGTTGTGTTCACTGTGATCGTCCAGCGCTGCTTCGGGGGTGTTCGGGGAGATGATTCTGGGCACGACGGTGCTCCACAAGATTGCGAGTCTCGTTAGAAGAATCAGGCAGCGGTGAAGTTCAAGTTTGTTCATGCACCATTGTGGAACAGGCCCTGCACCCTTGTAGTGAGCGGGCTTGCCCCGCGTTGGCGTGCGCCGCGCGCCTGCTTTCCCTGGGGGCCGCTGCGCAGCCCAACGCGGAGCGAGGCCGCTCGCCGCAGCACGCCCCGCTACCACCATCAGCCCGCTCGCCGCAGGATTAAATCAACACAATCCCCGGTTCCGGCACACGCATTGCTTTATCCATTCATCTGCCCGGATTCAGGAGCATTCGTTACCCCCCGACCCAGAGCCGACCCCATAAGAAAGTAAGGACCAGGCCTGTTGGCACGATCAGCCACGGGCTCATAAAAAAATGCGTTTTTTAAAGCGGCAGTGCCACCCAAGCACCCCTGGGCACTGACAAGGTACTGGAATGGCTCGATCTTTCTTTGATGAAATGAATGACGCACATGGCGTGTGCCGTGCGCACTATCAGGATTTCTCCCGCTGGCTGGCCAACACGCCGCCGGAACTGCTGGCGCAAAGGCGCCGCGAAGCCGATTTGCTGTTCCACCGCGCCGGGATCACCTTCACCCTCTACGGCGACGAGCAGGACACCGAGCGCCTGATCCCCTTCGACATCATTCCCCGCAGCATCCCCGCCACTGAATGGAGCGTGATCGAACGCGGCTGTATCCAGCGCGTCAATGCGCTGAACATGTTCCTGGCCGACATCTATCACGACCAACGCATCATCAAGGCCGGGATCATTCCCGCCGAGCAGGTGCTGGGCAACGAGGGTTATCAGAAGGCGATGGTCGGGCTGGACCTGCACCGCGACATCTATTCGCACATTTCCGGGGTTGACCTGGTGCGCGACGGCGACGGCACCTACTACGTGCTCGAAGACAACCTGCGCACCCCCAGCGGCGTGAGCTACATGCTCGAAGACCGCAAGATGATGATGCGCCTGTTCCCGGAAGTGTTCGCCAAGCAGCGCATCGCGCCGGTGGACCACTACCCCAACCTGCTGCTCAAGACCCTGAAAAGTTCCAGCCGCCTCGACAACCCCAACGTGGTGGTGCTGACCCCGGGCCGCTTCAACAGCGCCTTCTTCGAACACGCCTTCCTCGCCCGAGAAATGGGCGTGGAACTGGTCGAAGGCGCCGACCTGTTCGTGCACGACCTCAAGGTGTTCATGCGCACCACCGACGGGCCCAAGCCGGTGGATGTGATTTACCGGCGAATCGACGACGCCTTCCTCGACCCCAAGGCCTTCAATCCCGATTCGATGCTCGGCGTGCCGGGGCTGGTGGCCGCCTATTGCGCCGGCAATGTGGTGCTGGCCAATGCGATTGGCACCGGCGTGGCCGATGACAAGTCGATTTACCCGTACGTGCCGCAGATGATCCGTTTCTACCTGGACGAAGAGCCGATTCTGCAAAACGTGCCGACCTTCCAGTGCCGCAAGCCGGATGAACTGTCCCACGTGCTCGCCCACTTGCCGGAATTGGTGGTCAAGGAAACCCAGGGCTCGGGCGGCTACGGCATGCTGGTCGGCCCGGCCTCCACCGCCGCCGAAATCGAGGACTTCCGCCAACGCATCAAGGCACGTCCCCACGCCTACATCGCCCAACCGACCCTGAGCCTGTCCACCTGCCCCACCTTCGTCGAAAACGGCATTGCGCCGCGGCATATCGACCTGCGCCCGTTCGTACTCTCGGGCAAGGAAACCCGCCTGGTGCCCGGCGGCCTGACCCGCGTGGCATTGAAGGAAGGCTCGTTGATCGTCAACTCGTCGCAAGGCGGCGGAACCAAGGACACCTGGGTGGTGGAGGGCTGAGTATGTTGAGTAGAACCGCCGCAGATCTGTACTGGATGTCGCGTTACCTGGAACGCGCCGAAAACCTGGCGCGCATGCTTGAAGTCAGTTACTCGCTGTCGCTGATGCCCCAGGCCGGGCACAGCGATGGGCTGGACGAACTGGCGATGGCGTTGCTCAGCAGCGGCACCCTGGAGAATTACCTGGAGCGTCACAAAGAGCTGGACGCGACGCTCATGCTGCACTTCTTCGCCCTCGACGAAGAAAACCCCGCCAGCATCTACAACTGCCTGCGTGCCGCGCGGGGCAACGCCCACGCGGTACGCGGACGCATTACCGCCGACATGTGGGAAAACCTTAACGCCACCTGGCTGGAGATGCGCAGCATCGCCGCCGGTGGCCTGGCGCGGCACGGCATCAGCCACTTCTGTGACTGGGTCAAGCAGCGTTCGCACCTGTTCCGCGGCGCGACGTCCGGCACCATAATGCGCAATGACGCGTACCGGTTTATACGCCTGGGCACCTTCGTCGAGCGCGCGGACAACACCTTGCGCTTGCTGGACGCGCGCTATGAAATGTTTGGCGAGGAGTCGGAAGAAGTCAGCGACTTGTCGGCACGCGGCTATTACCAGTGGAGCGCCCTGCTGCGGGCGTTGTCGTCGTTTGAGGCCTACACCGAGCTGTACCCGAATGCCTTGAATGCGCGCTCGGTATCGGAGTTGCTGCTGCTGCGCAGTGACGTGCCGCGTTCGTTGCATGCGTGTATCGAGGAGCTGAGCCATATCCTCGCGGGCTTGCCCGGCAGCTATGGGCGCACGGCGCAGCGCCTGGCGGCGGAATTCGAGGCGCGCCTGCGCTATACCGGGATCGACGAGATTCTGGAGGACGGCTTGCACAGCCGCCTGACGGACTTTATCGACACGGTGCGTGAGCTGGCACGGGCGATTCATAGCTCGTACCTGGAAGTGGTGTGAGTTGCAGTCACTTAACTGTCAGTTCGGGTGATTGACCCTGCTCAGGTGCCGCTCTTATGTTGGGCAGGTGAAAGGCCATCCCATCCCAAGAACAGGTACAGCGCATGTCTGAACTGACACTGACCCCCGCCGCCGCTCAGACGTTGCAACGCTGGCACGCGATGCTGGCCGGGCGCGATCTGCAATCGCTGCCCGAACTGCTGGCGCCTGATGCCGTCTTCCGCTCACCCATGGCCCACACGCCCTACCCTGGCGCGCCCGTGGTGTCGATGATTCTGAACACCGTGATCACGGTGTTTGAAGACTTCAAGTACCACCGTGAATTGGCCACGGCCGACGGGCTCAGTGTGGTGCTGGAGTTCAGCGCGCGGGTGGGCGACAAGCAGCTCAAGGGGATTGACCTGATTCGTTTCAATGAGTCGGGGCAAATCGTCGAGTTTGAAGTGATGGTGCGGCCGCTGAGCGGGTTGCAGGCGTTGGGTGAGGAAATGGGGCGGCGGTTAGCGCCTTATCTGGCAAAAACCAAAGGTTAAAAAATGTGGGAGCGGGCTGACCCGCGATAGCGCACGTTCAGTTGCATCGAGGGTGACTGAACGACCGCCATCGCGGGCCGGCCCGCTCCCACATTGGTTTTGCGTCGGTCATTGATTTTTTACCAGTACGGGTTCTGCGCGGTATTGGTCCGGGAACAGTTTTTTCAGCTGCGCCACTTTCGGCAGGTCATTGATCACGATGTAGGGGTAGGACGGGTTCTCGGTGAGGAAGTCCTGGTGATAGGACTCGGCCGGGTAAAACGCCTTGCCCATCTCCACTTTGGTCACGATCGGCTTGGCGAAGGCCTTGGCAGCGTCGAGCTGCGCGATGTAGGCCTGGGCGACTTTTTGCTGCTCGGCATTTTGCGCGAAAATCTCCGAGCGGTACTGGGTGCCACTGTCCGGGCCCTGGCGGTTGAGTTCAGTGGGGTTGTGGGCCACCGAGAAGTAGATCTGCAGCAGCTTGCCGTAGCTGACCTTGCTCGGATCGTAGGTCACCGACACCGACTCGGCGTGGCCGGTGTCGCCCTCGCTGACCGACTCGTACTGCGCCGTGTTGGCCGCACCGCCGTCGTAGCCGGACACGGCGTTTTTCACGCCCTGTACATGCTGGAACACCCCTTGCACGCCCCAGAAACAGCCACCGGCAAACACCGCGGTTTGCAGGTTGCCGGACTCGGCCGGCAGGTCCAGCGCGGGCGGCGCGATCATCACCGCGTCATCGGAGGCGCCGAAAGAAAAGGCCGAACTTTGGCCGACGAAGGTGGCGAAGGCCAATGCGGGTAAAATTTTGAGAAGCCTCATAAAACTCACTCCAGAGCGCGGTCGAGTGTGGGAGCTGGCTTGCCTGCTCCCACATTGATTGGGTTTTCACTTCAGGATTGATGGGTCAGCCGAAGGTGAAGGCATAAGCCGCCACGTGCGGGTCGAGAAATTCGATGCTGAAGGTGCGGTCCTTGACCTCGGCAGGCTGGCGCACGAGCTGATACAGGCGTTGCTCGGTCACCGTGCCGCTGCCATCCGGCGCCACATCCGTGCCGTGGGCATCGCCCGGCGCTTGGCCGTCAATCGTCACCTTGAAGCGCACCGGCTTGCCATCGGCACCCGGGCCCAGCACCAGGTGCAGGTCACGGGCATGGAAGCGGTAGACGATGCGCCCGCCAGCCCGGTCGAGGGTGGCTTGCTGGCCGCCGACATTCCATGGGCCTTCCAGGGTCCAGTTGTTCAGCGCCAGAGTGCCGGCTGCCGGGTAATTCACCACGGTGTCGGTGCCCAGGGTGCCGGTGGTGACGAAGTTTTCCGCACGCTGGAAGCCCAGGTAGGTTTCCGGCGATTGCACCTCGTTCATGTCCGGCGCTTGCTGCACGCCCTTGGCGTCGGCTTCGATCAAGCCACCGGCGACGTTGGTCGCGCCAGCCTCACGCAGCAGTTGTTGAATGACGCGTTCGGACTCGGCGTAATCGCCCTCACCAAAGTGGTGATAGCGAATCTGGCCCTTGGCATCGGCAAAGTAGTGCGCCGGCCAGTACTGGTTGTTGAAGGCGCGCCAGATTTTATAGTTGTTGTCGATCGCCACCGGGTAGGTGATCCCCAGATCCTTCATGGCCTTGGTGACGTTGCTCACGTCGCGTTCAAAGGCGAATTCCGGGGCGTGTACGCCAATCACCACCAGGCCCTGGTCGTGGTATTTCTCGGCCCAGGCTTTGACATACGGCAAGCTGCGCAGGCAGTTGATGCAGGAGTAGGTCCAGAAATCCACCAGCACCACTTTGCCTTTGAGCGCTTCGGCGCTCAGTGGCGGGCTGTTGAGCCACTGCACCGCGCCGTCCAGCGCCGGCAAAGCCCCTTCGATGGGCAGCGAATCGCTGTGGTTGGCCGCCGCCATCATGGCTCCGCCCGCCATCATCGCGCCGCTCTTCTGTTCGGGCTTGGCGCTGAGTGTGTCCACCAGGCTTTGTTCCAGGCCGCCGGTAGAGGCTGTCGACAAGCGCGACAGCACCCCGGTGTCCAGGCCCAGCGCGATGGCGGCCACGCCGGCCAACATCAGTGCACCCAGACCGCGGCGCAGCCATTCGCCGGCGCCGAGCGACTTTTTCATCAAGCCAAAGACTTTACCGCCGACCAGCAGCGCCAGCGCCAGTGACGTCGCAGCACCGGCGGCGTAGGCCAGCAACAACAAGGTCGTGCCGATGCTGGCGCCCTGCAGTGCCGCGCCGGTCAGTACCAACCCGAGGATGGGCCCGGCGCAGGGAGCCCAGAGCAAACCGGTGGCCACGCCGATCAGGAACGAGGCGCCCGGACGCGGTTTGGCGTCGGCTCCAGCGGCTTCGGACAGGCGACTGCCGGCGGCCACCAAGGGCCGCGTCAGGCGCTCCGACAATTGCGGCAGCAACAGCGTGAGTCCGAACAGGGCAACGCACAGCAACGCGAGCCAGCGCCCGTATTGATTGACTTGCACCACCCAACCGCCGCCCACTGCCGCCAGCGAGGCCACCAGGGCGAACGTCACCGCCATCCCCGCCAACAGCGGCAAGCCACTGCGCATAAACGGCTGCCCGGTGCGAGCGAAGACAAAAGGCAGAACAGGCAGGATGCACGGGCTGACAATTGTCAGCACGCCGCCCAGATACGCGAGAACCAGAAGCCACATGGGATCGTCCCTTATAAGTATTGATAAACATCGGCTTAAGCCGCCGTGAACGTCATGGCCGCGCCGTTCATGCAATAGCGTAGGCCGGTGGGTGCAGGGCCATCGTCGAAGACGTGCCCTTGGTGGCCACCACAGCGGCGGCAGTGAATTTCCTTGCGCACCACGCCAAAGGAGGTGTCGACGTGGCTGGCGACCGTGTTGTCCAGTGGCTGCCAGAAGCTTGGCCAACCGGTGTGGCTGTCGAACTTGGTGGCCGAGGAGAACAAAGGCAGCGCACAGCCGGCGCAGGCGAAAGTGCCTGTGCGGTGCTCATCGTTGAGCGGGCTGGTGTAAGGCCGTTCGGTGCCCTCCTCGCGCAGAATGTCGAATTGCTCGGCGCTGAGCAGGCTGCGCCACTGGGCCTCGGTGTGGTTGACCTCGAAGGTTTCCGCGGCTTCGGCGTCGGTGACCAGGTTGAGCTGTTTGAGCAGGCCGCCGGCCAGGACGGCGACACCCAGGCCGCCGGTGGCTAGCAGTATTTGTCGGCGTGAATACATGGGATTTTCCTCATGGATGACTGGCGCTGATCGTCTGGCTGGAGGGCTGGTGTGGGGATCTGGCTCGCCACAAAACCTGTCGTGTCATAACCAGCGCCCTTGCATTAAGGTCATCCTGGGCCCTGGGCGGTCGCGAAATCCTCACGCAGAGTTAAACAATTCGTGATAACTACACTGTTGCAAAACCCGCACAATGCGCGAACTACAAGCGAAGGTTTTCAGCATGGATCAGCCCAAACGTGTCCTGGTGGTCGAGGACGATGCCCATATTGCCGACTTGATTTGCCTGCACCTGCGCGACGAGCAGTTTGAGGTGGTGCACAGCGCCGACGGCAATGAAGGCCTGCACCTGCTCGAACAGGGCGGCTGGGATGCGCTGATCCTTGACTTGATGCTGCCCGGCGTCGATGGCCTGGAGATCTGCCGGCGCGCCCGCGCCATGACGCGCTACACCCCGATCATCATCACCAGCGCGCGCTCCAGCGAGTTGCACCGCATCCTTGGGCTGGAGCTGGGCGCCGACGATTACCTGGCCAAGCCGTTTTCGATGCCCGAGCTGGTCGCACGGGTCAAGGCGCTGCTGCGCCGCGTGGATGCAATGGCGCGCAACCTGAAGATGGACGCCGGCAGCCTCGACCTCGGCCAGCTGTTCATCAACCCGCTGACCCGCGACGCGACCCTGCAAGGCCAGCGCCTGGACCTCACGCCGCGCGAGTTTGACCTGCTGTATTTTTTCGCCCGCCAGCCGGGCAAGGTGTTTTCGCGCATGGACCTGCTCAACGCGGTGTGGGGCTACAGCCACGAAGGCTATGAACACACCGTAAACACGCATATCAACCGGCTGCGCGCCAAAGTCGAAGCCGACCCGGCCAACCCGGTGCTCATCCTCACGGTGTGGGGCCGGGGCTACAAGTTTGCCGAGAGTGCATCATGAAACTGACCCTGACCCAGCGCCTGTCGGTGGTGTTCGCCGTGCTGCTGGTGATCTGCAGCGGCACCTCGGCATGGCTGCAGGTGCGCTCCAACCGCATGCATGAACTGGAAGTGGTGCAAGGCCTGTCGCGCGACCTGGCGGCGCATATTGCTCGCGACACTCAACTGATGGACGCCGACGGCCTCAAGCCCGAGGCGGTACGCAACCTGTTCAGCCAGTTGATGCTGGTCAACCCGAGTGTCGAGGTGTACTTGCTCGATATTGACGGACGTGTGGTCGGGAATGCCGCGCCCAGCGGGCACTTGCTGCGCGACAAGGTCGACCTCGCACCGGTGCGCCGATTCCTCAGCGGCGCGATGCTGCCGATCCTCGGCGATGACCCGCGCAGCGTCGATGGGCACAAGGTATTCAGCGCGGCGCCGCTCAAGGCCAACGGCCAGCAAACCGGCTTCCTGTACGTGGTGCTGCTGGGCGAAGCCCATGATGTGTACGACGCCAAAGACGCGACGGGCATGGCGCTGAAGATTGCCTTGTGGTCCATCGGGCTGGTCGCCCTGCTCTGCCTGTTGGCCGGCTTGATCGCCTTTGCCTGGATCACCCGACCGCTGCGCCAGCTCACCGACAAGGTGGGCCGGTTCGACATCAACGGCGCCCCCAAACCCACGCAAATCAATCCCCCCGAACTCGACAGCGGCGATGAAATCGCGGTGCTCGACCATGCCTTCGTACAAATGGAAAACCGCCTGGGCGAACAATGGCGCGCCATCACCCATCAGGACCAGGAACGTCGGGAAATGGTCGCGAATATTTCCCATGACCTGCGCACGCCGTTGGCGTCGCTGCACGGCTACCTGGAAACCCTGTCCCTCAAGGACGCCAGCCTCAGCCCCGACGAGCGCCGCCGCTACCTGGGCATCGCCCTCGACCAAAGCCGCAAGGTGGGCGGGTTGGCCCAGTCACTGCTGGAGCTGGTGCGCCTGGAACATGGTTTTGTGCAGCCCGTGATCGAAGGCTTTTCCCTGCCCGACCTGGTGCAAGACATCTTCCAGAAATTCGAACTCACCGCCGAAGCCCGCGCCATTACGCTCACCGCCACGCTGCCGCCACAGGTGCCGACCGTACTGGCCGACCTGGGCCTGATCGAACGTGTATTGACCAACCTGCTCGACAACGCCTTGCGGCATACACCGGTAAACGGCGAAGTCGAAGTGATCCTGGCCCCCGAGGCTACTTGTGTGACGGTCACCGTCAGCGACAGCGGCCCGGGCATCGACGCGCCGCTGCGCGAAGGCTTGTTCCTGCGCGCTTTCACCATCGGCGGCGCGCGCCGCGATGGCGGCCTGGGCCTGCGCATCGTGCACCGTATCCTGCAATTGCACGGGCGCGACATCCAATTGGTGGAGCGCCCAGGCCATGGTGCGACCTTCAGGTTCTCGCTAGAAACGCGAGCATCAGCGCGTTGACCCGCTCGGCCTGTTCGTTCTGGATCCAGTGACCGCAGTTGGCCAACACCTGCTGTTGCAGGTTGGGCACTGCGTCGGGCATTCGCTTGAGGGTGTGAGCTTCAAACACGCCGACCGGATCACGGTCGCCAATCAAGAATAATGTGGGTTGCAGCACGGGCTGGCCGGCGAGGAACTCGGTGCGCTGCCAATTGCGCTCAAAGTTGCGATACCAGTTCAGCGGGCCACGAAAACCGCACTTGCTGAAGGTGTGCACGTAAACGCCCATGTCCGCTTGAGTGCACCACGTTGGCAATGCGCCGGGGGCGGAGACGCCGTCGAACAAGGTGGCGTTGGCTGGCTTTTTCTGCAGGAACACGTCCTGATCCTGCATGAACAGCCGCAACGTGCGTTCGATGTCGGCATCCAGCTCCCGCTCGGCTACGCCCGGTGCCTGGAAATACAGGATGTAGTTGAAGCGATCGGCGTACAGCTCGCGCATGATCTCGATCACCGGGCGCCGCGCACGTCCGGCAAACGGCACCGACATCGTGATCAAGCGGCTGACCCGCGCAGGCTCCAGTAACGCCAGATGCCAGGCCACCACGGCGCCCCAGTCGTGGCCGACCATCACCACCTGGTGATGACCGAAATGGTCCATGGCCTGCTGAATATCGGCGCACAAGGTCAGTAACTCGTAATCGGCGACCTCGGCAGGCGAACTCGATTCGCCGTAGCCGCGCATTTCGGGCGCGAACACCCGATACCCGGCGCCGGCCAGCGCGGGAATCTGCTCTCGCCACGAGTGCCAGCACTCGGGAAACCCGTGCAGCAGCCAAATCGGCTGGCCTTGCTCGGGCCCGGCGATGTGGACGCTCAACTCAATACCGTTGACCTGAACCTTGTCATGCTGGATATCGCTCATCACGGGCTTCCTTGTGATCGTTGGTGTGAAGGTTATGCAGGGAGCGCTCGCGGTATTCGCGTGGGGTGCACTTCATCTGACGCTTGAATGCGCTGCTGAAGGCGCTGTCCGACTGGTACCCCAACGCCTGGCCGATGCTGGACACACTGCTGCCGGAGGTGTTCAAGGCCTTTATCGCCAAGTGCATGCGCCAGCGGGTCAGGTACTCCTGAGGGGCCATCCCGACCTGCTGCTTGAAGCGCAAGGCAAACGTCGAACGGGACTGATTGGCAATACCGGCCATGTCACTCAAGGTCCAACGCCGCGCCGGTTCGGCATGCACTTGCGCAAGTACCGGTGCCAACCGTGGGTCGGTCAAGGCTGCCAACCAGCCTCGAGTGCTGGCACCCAGGGAAGATTGATAGAGCCGCAGGATTTGCACCAGCATCATTTGCGCCAAATGCTCGGTCATCAGTGCCGCGCCGAGTCTTGGGCCGGCATATTCCAGGGCCAGCCGCTCCAGGCACCAGCGCAACACACCGGCCTGTTCGGACCTGGCGCTGATACGCACCACTGGCGGCAACCCATCGAGCAACAAACGCGCCTCATCGCCGTAGGTGAACAGCCCGCCAATCAGAAACAAATCCTGCGCGTCGCCCACGCGGGCGATGCCGCCCACCGCCTCGCGGTAAACGTCACGCGCGTCAACGCCCTCCGGTGCAAGGTTGCTGGACAATCTCCATGGGCGGTTGTGTGTCAGTAAAAAACAATCGCCCTCGCTCAAGGCGATGGGCACCGGCTCGCCCTTCACTTCCAGCCAACAATTTCCCTCCACCACGGCATTGAACTTGATGCCCTGCGGCGCCGGAAAATTCACCGCCCACGTGCCGCCGGCCTTCAAGCCCGCGAACAACGTGCGGTGGCTTTTCAAGAGGGCCAATACCTCGGAGAGCGTATCCATACTAAAAAGCTCCGGACGATCGCGATAGAAACACGGACTTTAGGGTATTCCGCGTCCGACCTTCAACGAAGAACATAGCCCTACCCCAAACGGAGAACCGCTATGACGCGCAAACAAGCCCCCCTCAACAGTGGTTTTGATGCCAGTACCACCGCGCTGCAAGCACTGGCCGCTAAAGACTTGCGCGGAATTACAGCCATCGTCACCGGTGGTTACTCCGGAATTGGCCTGGAGGCCACTCGCGCACTTGCAAGTGCCGGGGCACAGGTGATCGTCCCGGCGCGTGATGTGCAAAAGGCGCAGCGCAATCTGCACGGCATACAGGGCGTTGAACACGCCCGCCTGGACCTGATCGACGCGGCGTCAATTGAGCGCTTTGCCCAAGGGTTTATTGCGTCCGGGCGGCCATTGGACCTGCTGATCAATAGCGCCGGGATCATGGCCACGCCGTTGCACAGAAGCGCCGCCGGACTGGAAGCACAGTTCGCCACCAACCACCTCGGCCACTTTCAACTGACCGCCCGGCTGTGGCCGTCCTTGTGCAAGGCTAACGGTGCGCGCGTAGTGTCGGTGTCGTCTCTGGGTCATCGCCTGAGCCCCCTTCATTTCGAAGACCCGCAGTTTGAACGGCGCGCTTATGACAAATGGCTGGCCTACGGGCAATCAAAAACCGCCAACGCACTGTTTGCGGTGGCGCTGGACACACGTGGCGAGGCCCACCACGTGCGTGCCTTTTCAGTGCACCCCGGCGAAATTCTTACTGACCTGGTTCGCTATCTGGACAAAAAGGACTTGGCGTTCGTCGGCGCGCTGGATGAACACGGCACTGTGCGTGCGGCCAGCCATTACAAAAGCCCCGCACAAGGCGCCGCGACGCTGGTGTGGTGTGGCGTCAGCCCGCAACTTGACGGCATGGGCGGCCTGTACTGCGAGGACTGTGAAGTCGCCACGCCCACTCAAGATCACACCCAGCGCAGCGGCGTTCACGCCTGGGCCATCGATCCGGAGCAAGCCGAAAAACTCTGGGCGCTGAGCGAACAACTGAGCGGCATCACGCTTGAGTGACGGGCGCCCACCAGCGCGGCAACAATTGACGAACGCGCGCTTCGCCAAAGCGGTCGTCAATCAACATCACCACGCCCTCATCCTGCTGGCTGCGAATCACGCGCCCCGCCGCCTGCACCACTTTCTGAATGCCGGGGTACAGGTAGGTGTAGTCGTAACCGGACCCGAAGATCGACGCCATGCGCGCTTTCATCTGTTCGTTGATCGGGTTCAGTTGCGGCAAACCCAGGGTGGCGATGAAGGCGCCAATCAAGCGTGCGCCGGGCAAATCAATGCCTTCGCCAAACGCACCGCCCAGCACGGCAAAGCCGATGCCTTGGCTGTGCTGGGTAAACTGGTTGAGAAAACCCTGCCGCTCGACCTCGGCCATGCCGCGTGACTGCAACCACAGCGCCACCTGCGGGTGGCGCTCGGCCATTAACTGCGCCACCTGCTGCAGGTAATCGAAGCTCGAGAAAAACGCCAGGTAGTTGCCGGGCCGTTGCTCGAATTGCCCGGCGATGAGCTCCACGATGGGTTCCAGCGAAGCTTGGCGGTGCACAAACCGTGTGGAGATCGCGTCGACGATACGCACCTGCAATTGCTCGGCCTTGAACGGCGATTCCACGTCGATCCACGCAGTATCCGCTGGCAGGCCGAGCAAGTCGGCGTAATAGTGGCGTGGGCTCAGGGTCGCGGAAAACAGCACGCTGCTGCGCGCGGCGGTCAGCCTGGGCCGAATGAATTCGGCCGGCACCACATTGCGCAGGCACAGGGTTGAAGCACTGCGCTTGCCACCGAACTGGCGCTTGCTGATATCAAAGATGAAGTGTTCGTTGAACAGTTCGGCGACTTTGGCAAATTGCAGCGCTTCGAAATAAAACGCCTGCAGGTCGCCGCTGAGGGCTTCGGGGTGATCGTTGAAGTAGTCGCCCAGGGCGCTGGCGCAGAGGCTCAGCGCCTGCAGCAGTTTTTCGGGTTTGTTGGCGTAGGCCTGGTACGGCGCGAGCTGGTCCTTGTGCAGGGCGTTCCATTCGCGGTTCAGGCGTTGCAAGGGTTTCTTCAGCGGCTCGGGTGCGCTGTCGCGCAGGGTCTTGAGGCTGTATTGGTCGAGGCTGGCGCTGTACATCGAACGCGCGCGCTCTACCAGGTTGTGGGCTTCGTCCACCAGCACGGCGGCGCGCCATTGGTTCAACTGGGCCAGGCCGAACAGCATGGCGCCAAAGTCGAAATAGTAGTTGTAGTCCGCCACCACCAGGTCGGTCCAGCGCGCCATTTCCTGGCTCAGGTAATACGGGCAAACGTCATGGGCCAGCGCCACGTCGCGCAGGTTGCGCTGGTCCAGCAGGCGCACCTTGGACGCGGCCGTGCGCGCGGCCGGCAGACGATCGTAAAAGCCTTTGGCCAACGGGCAGGAATCGCCATGGCAGGCTTTGTCCAGGTGTTCGCAGGCCTTGTCCCGCGCCACCAGTTCGAGCACGCGCAGGGGCAAATCGGGGCTGCTGTCGTAAAGGACTTGGGCGGCGTCCAGGGCCAGCTTGCGGCCCGGCGTCTTGGCGGTAAGAAAAAACACCTTGTCCAGCTGCTGCGGCGCCAGGGCCTTGAGCAGCGGAAAGATCGTGCCGACGGTTTTGCCGATGCCAGTGGGCGCCTGCGCCATCAGGCAACGGCCGGTACTGACGGCTTTGTAGACCGACTCTGCCAGGGCGCGCTGGCCGGGGCGAAAGTCGGCGTGGGGGAACGCCAGGCGCTGGGCGGCGCTGTTGCGCGCGTCGCGGTGCTGCATTTCCAGTTGGGCCCAGCCCAGGAACAACGCGCACTGCTGGTTGAAGAACCGTTCAAGGTCGGCCGCTTCAAAGCGCTGGTTGAGCAGGGTTTCGCCCTCGCCGACGATGTCGAAGTACACCAGTGCCAGGTCGATTTCACCAAGGCCAAGCTTCTGGCACATCAACCAGCCGTATACCTTGACCTGCGCCCAATGCAGTTGACGGTGGTTGGTGGGCTGGGCGTCGAGGTCGCCGCGATAGGTTTTCACTTCTTCCAGGCGATTGCTGTCCGGGTCGTAGCCGTCCGCCCTGCCCCGTACTTTGAGCTGTTGGTATTGGCCTTCCAGCGCGACTTCGTTCTGGTAGTGCGCGCTGCGCCGCGACGCCACGGTGCGGTGGCCGACGATACCTTCCTGCGCGCTGGGCGACGGCGTGAAGCGCAGGTCGAGGTCGCCGACCTTGGCCGTGAATTCACACAGCGCGCGCACCGCAACGCTGTAGCTCAAGCTGACTGCGCCCAGCGCACATAACAGACGGTGACCGGCATCTGGTACTCGCCACAGAACTCCAGCCAGCGCAGCTGGTTGTCCTGCAGGCGGTCGCCGGGGCCCTTGACCTCGATCATGCGGTAAGTCTTTTGGGCGGGCCAGAACTGGATCAGGTCCGGCATGCCGGCGCGGTTGGCGCGGATGTCCAGCAGCAAGCGTTCAAACCAGTAGCGCAGGTGTTCGGCGGGCAAGCAGTCCAATGCTTGCTGCAGCAGGTCTTCACTGAGCAGGTTCCAGAACACAAAAGGCGACTGGATGCCCCATTTGTCGACGTAACGCTGGCGGATGGTGGCCTTGTAACGCTCATCGCCAAGCTGCTCGAAACATGCCGCGAACAACGGCGCGCGGCGCTGATGGAAATCCTCACTGTGCAAGTCCACCGGCCCGCGCTGGAACGGGTGGAAAAACGAACCGGGCAACGGTGCAAAAATCGCCTCCCAGCACAACAGACCGAACAGGGAGTTGATCAGGCCATTCTCGACGTAATGCACTGGCGCATCGGGTTCACTGAGGTGCGCCTGCACGCAGTACTCCACTGACATCAGCGGCTGCGGCACCTCCAGCGCCAGATCCAGGCGCGTGACGGGCCGCGGCTTGGCCTTGGGCAACGCCGGCTCTCCCAGCTTGCGCCGCAGGCGTGGCAGCACGCGCAGCAGGTGTTGCTGTTCGGCGGCGCTTTCCGGAGCCTGTTGCGCGGCGCACGCCAGGGCCATGGCTTGCGGGTAATCCTCCTGGCGCTCCAGCACGCGAATCAGGCGTGAGCGGGCGCCGGGATAGGCGCATTGGCGGTAAATCCGTTGCGCCAGGTCCAGTTCGGCGCTGCGTTCGCAGTACTGGCCGATCTGGAACAACAGCTTGGCGCGACGCTTTTCCAGCCACGGGTTATCGGTGCACAGCGTAGCGATTTGCGCGAGTACGCCGTCCAGTGCCTCACCCGCTTCAAAGGCCTGCTGGCATTGATGCAGAAATAGAAAACCGACTACGTCGTCACGGGTGCGCAGGCCGCGGGACTCGGCGCAGAACTCGACTTTTTCGTAGGTGTAGATGCCAAGGTCGGCCAGCACGAACTCTGACCAGTCCTGGTGCAGATTGCCAAAGAACATCAGGCGCAAGCGGTCGCACAGGTCCATTACAGTGAGGCTGTACAGCGCATCGCTCAGGTCCGGGCACCACTGGGCAAAGCTGCGCTGCTGCGTAAAATGCTGCGTTAATGGCGCCAGCCAGTCGGCTTTCTTGGCTTTGGGTTGATCAATCCAGGGTTTGAAGGCAGCAAGGACTTCGCCTTTTTGCAGCACGGCGAACAACTCTTCAACGCACAGCGCGCCTTGATCATCGACCCAACCCTGCTCAATCAGCGCCAGGGCGGCCGAGCGTGTGCAACCAATCTCGAGGTAATTGAGCTTGCTTGCGCGAAAATGCACGCCCTTGCGCATGACCATGCGCACCAGCAGCGCCTGTGACGCTTGCGGCAACCTGTCAAATTGCTGAATGAAATGCTGTTCGTCCGCATCAAGCAAATCTGCATAGCGCTGCACCAGCCAGTGCAGGACTTGGCGGAAGTTGTGCAGGTAATACAAGGGATTTTCGAGGGGGTTGGCCATGTCGCGCGCTGATCAAATACTGGTTATGCATACAGAGTGCCGTCGCGCACCCGTTGTTGCAATCGGTAATAGATAAATGGCGCACGCAACTTTTCTAATAAAAAGGATCAGATAGCTCAGTTGATGGCGTAACATTTACGGCCCGCACCCATAGGCTGCGGGACTTTTCAGGGTTAAAGGTAAGGGTTATGAACATGAAGAATTTGGGTCTGCCGCTGGTTGCACTCACTTTTCTGCTTTTGGCCGGTTGCTCAACGCAAACCGTGGTGACATTGCAAAATGGTACGCAGTATCTGACCAAGGACACCCCTAAAACCAAGACGGCCGACGGCTTCTACGAGTTCACCGACATCGCTGGCAAGCATGTGCGCGTCAAGGCCGATGACGTAGCGACGGTACGCAAGGAAAACTGATAAAAAAAGCCCCGCAGATGCGGGGCTTTTTATTGCAGGTTCAGTACCGGTAGTACGGGTGGTAATACGGGTGATAGTAGGGATGGTAATAGTACGAGTGGTAGTACGGCCGGTAGCAGCATGGGCCCGGATAGGCCGGGTACACCGCACACCCGCCCAACCCCAGCAGTACCAAGGCGCACAGCAGCAATCGAAGTCGGGACATGCTCAGCTCCTCACATGACGCGCGAAACATCTCGCAGGTGCTGATTAAACGCGTCAGGCGCACGTAATCCGTCGCAAGGCTGCGCCGCTGATCAATGAAGATTTATTTACCGAAGGATTTTTCCCGCCTGGGCGTTTAACCGATAAGCCGCTTTTATTTTCGAACGCGGCACAACGGAGGAACGACGGCCATGGCACTCATGTCCCGCACGGTACGCGCTCTTTTACTGATTCCCCTGACCCTGGCGGCCCTGGCCTGCGCGCCAGCATTCGCCGACACCCTCATCATTCGCCAGCCACCGCGGGTGATCGTGGTGCAACCACCGCCACCGGTTTATTACGGGCATTGGGGCTACGCGCCACGCCCTTACTACTACCCACATCACTATTACGGTTATGGCTATGGCTACCCCCACCGGCCCAATTGGGGCGGTGGCTGGCGGGGGCAGCACTGGCACTGATCGGTTGCGTGAGTAATCAGCCGATCACCACGCCCTCCGTCCACAGCCCGCCATGCCCCACGCCGACCAGCGTCACCGAGTCGGCCCCAAACGTAAGCACCGTATCGGCGCCGACCACCTTCGCGTGGTCACGCAGGTCGGTGCTGCCTTGCACGTCCTTGAACACCAGTTTGTCGGTGGGCTGGTAGCCAATCACGCGATCATTGCCAAAGTGGCCGCTGAACAAAAAGGTGTTGTGCCCGCTGTTGTCGCGGATCGTGTCGTTGCCTTTGCCACCCTCGATAAAGTCCGCACCGTTGCCGCCCTGGATCAGGTCGTTGCCGTCGCTGCCGATGATGAACGTGTTGCCCTTGTGGGGCTCGGCATTGCGGTTGAGGTCCTGCACCCAGGTGTTGGCCCGCGCCGGATCGGACAGGTTGGCAACAATCACCGTGGAGTCACGGGTCATCTGGTCGTAGAAGCCGGACTCGAGGATGCGCGTCATGCCATCGCCGTACGCCGTCGGCAAATGCGAGACCCAGGTGGGCAGGTTGACGATGGAAAACGGCAGCACATTCCACAGCGTCGAGGCGTAGTGGTCGTTGAAGCTGACGATGTTATCGGTGGTGGACTCGTGGGGTTTGTCGTGCACGCCCAGCGACGACAGGTTAAACGACGAGCCGTCCAGCGCGCGGAACACCGGGTCGTTTTCGTAACCGATATTGAGCACCTTGTCGCCGGCACTCTGGGTCGGCGAGGCATAGGCAACATAGTTGGCGTCCTTGTAGAACCCCGCCCATTTGTGGTTGCTCAAGTCCGCCATGCTGTTGACCGCCAGCCCGCCCAGGCTGTGGCCGCTGACCACCACGTCCTTGCCGGTCAGGCCATGGGCACCGGCGTAGTCGGCAACATTCTTGAGCAAGCCGCCGAAGGCTTCGCCGGCGTAGTTTTTCGCGTAATCCTTGGGCCCCAGGGCCGCGAGCAGATCGCTGATCAAGTCGCCGATCGAGTCGCTGATCAAGGTTTCCCGTGGCCCCGAGGTGCCACGAAAACCGATGCCGATTTCGAGCAGCTTGCCGGCGTCATCGTACTTGCCGAGTACCTCGACCTGGGCCGTGGTGTAGCCGGCTTTTTCCCCAAAGAAGGTGCCACGTGCATCGACCTTGCCGGCGTAGCCCAGGGCACTGGCGCTGATCGGTGTCCAACCGGCTTTCTGCACCGCCTCAAGGGCGGCTTTTTCCGAATCCGGGTTCCACGGGATACCAGGAATCACGCCCTGGGAATCCGTGCTGCCGAGCAGCGCACCGACCAGCGTGGCCGGTAGCCCCAAGCCCAACCCGTTGTGCTGGTAGCCCACGGCAAAGCCGTTATCCAGGTTGTGATAGGAATACAACGTGATCGCCATGGCATCGGCGAACAACGTTTTGGAACCCTCGGTGCCAAGGTTTTTATAGTCAAAGATACCCATGGTAGTGCCTCTCTGTTGTTGGATTTGTAGAGAAAGCGAAAACACGTTTCAGCGACGGGCCAGGTGTCCGGTGGGAGCCGGCATGCACCCACCGGACACCTGGCCCGCATGCGAAGGTTATGAAACCTTTAGAACGCCCAGTCGAGGCTCAGCCCCACACCGTGCACTTTGTCCTTGCTGGCCAGCAGGCCGTTGTAGTCAAAGTTCACCCGCGCCTCTTTGCTCAAGGCCAGGCTCACCCGCGCGCCCACCAGCGCGGCATCGCGCACCATCGGCGCGCTTTCAACCGCGAACGACGGGCTGCCCGACGCGAACGCCAGGTGCTGTTCGGAATCAGTGCTGCTCAGGTTGTGCTGCCAGCCCAGGGTGCCGGACACCTCCAGTTGCTGGTGATCGTTCACATTGAAGGTCTTCAATGCACGCATGCCCAGGGTGCTCAACACCACATCGCGGCTGTCGTCGTGGCCTTTGAGCGCGGCGGCATCGCCTTTTTCGGTAAAGCCATCGGTGTCCAGGTGCACGTAAGCCAGGTTGGCGAACGGCTCCAGGGCCAGCGGTTGCAGATTGACGCGGTAAGCCGCTTCGCCAAACACCTGCGTGCTGCTCGCGTCCACTTTGACTTTCTGCTTGCCGGCCACATCACCGTACTGCAGGTCGCGCTTCACATCGGCGCGATGCCAGCTGTAGGTCGCTCCCCCGCTCAAGCGCAAGGCACCGATCTCATGCCCGGCGTAGGCGCCAAAGTGGTAGCTGTCGACCGAGGCACGTGAGTGGGTGTCGTTGCCCATGTTCAACGAGGTGTCGCTGTAGCCGGCGACCAGACCGATCCGGGTCGCCTCGTCCAACGCACCGTCAACGCCCACAAGCATGCCGCCCAGCGACGTGGTGTAGCCCGCCGTGTCGCTGCGGCTGTCGGTTTTGCCCCAGGCGCCCAGGGCCTTGACCCACACGTTGCCACGGCTGTCGAGGGTTTCGCTGGTAGCGCCCATCTCGCCATTGCGCAAGCGCTCGCCCACGGCTTCACGCACGTAGCGGCTGTCGTTGACCAGCGCGCTCTGCAGCGCCGGGTAGATTTCGCCGGACAGTTGCTGGAACGCGCCCTGCGCCGAGGCCGCCGTCGGCGCCAGCAACAGGCTTTCGTACACCGCGTTGCCCGCGCCCAACTGGTCTGCCGCCGCGGCGACAGCACGTTGATTGGGCGTGACGGCCACGCTGGCGAAGCTGTTGGTACGCGCCACATCCAACTGCACACCGTTGGCGGCATAGTTCAACGTGCCGCCGATAAACAGGTAGTTGGGCAGAACCGCACCGAAGCTACCGGTAACCCCACCCGCGGCTTGCAGGATGTTGTACTGGCGACCGATCAGGCTCTGGGCCTGCGCGTTTGTCAGCAGTGTCGGGCTGTTTTCCAGGGCCAGGGTCACGGTGCCGCCATTGAGTGTGGCCGTGCCACCGGCGACGATCCGATCGCTGCTGGTCGGCGACAACTCGACCGCATAGGTCGAGCCCGCGTCGAAGGTGACATTGCCAGCCACATTCAGCGTGCCGATGGAATTACCCGGCGCCACGGTGCCGCCGCTTTTCGCGGACAGCGAGCCAATACGCCCCGAGCCACCGACCACGCCGCTCTGGCTCACTGTGACGTCGGAGGTAACCGAGCCATTGATCGCCAGCAAGCCCTGATTGACCAGGGTCGGGCCGCTGTAGGTGTTGTTGCCGGTCAGCACCAATGCGCCGATGCCCTGCTTGGTCAGGCCGCCGTGGCCGGAGATGTTGTTGCTCCACACGTCCAGCCCGCAGTGCACGTCGGTGCACAGACGCTGGGTCGGTTTGCCGGCATCCACCACGGCGCCGATCCCTGGCAAATTCGCCACGAACTGCCCGTTGCCATACGCACCGTCGATGCGAAACTCGGCCGGGATATCAGCGCCGGTAATGAACATCCCCGGGCCGTTGACCGCCTTGCCCAGGTTGATCATGCCCCAGCCGTACAGCGCGTCGATGCCTGGCGCGCCGAGGTCGGTGGCGGTGGTTTTGAGCACGGTGGAGACCTGATCGCCGCTCATGTACGGGAAGCGTTCCATCAACACCGCCGCAGCGCCGGCCACGTGGGGTGCGGCCATGGAAGTGCCATTTTTATTGGCCCAGTCGGTGGTGAGGTTTGACAGATCGGTGCCATTGATGATCGAGCTGAAGATCTTGGTGCCCGGCGCCGACACACAAAAGCTTGCCGCATACCCGCAGCGCGACGAGAACGTACTGATCACATAAGGATCAGCGCTGGCGGTGTCCGGGTTTTGCTGCAAGGCCGCCACCGACAGCCAGTTTGGCGCAATGTCCGGCACGAAGTAGGCCAGGCCCGACATCGCATCCGGGTTGTTGCGGTTGTAGTCATTACCGGCGGCAAAGATGGTCAGCACGCCGCTGCGGGCCGCGTCGATTGCGCCTTGATAAGCCCCGCCGGCAAGCGTGCCGAGGATCGGCCGGATAACGTTGAACTGCGCCTGCGCTTCATTGACTGTGAAGTTGGGGAATGCCGGATCGCGGCCGCCCTTGGCGTACTGGTCACCGATGCCGATACCCCAGCTGTTGTTGATGATGCGCGCGCCATTGGCGACCAGCCCATCCCAACCGGCTTTGTACACCGCGCCGTCGTTGCCGAGGATGATCCCGTCTTCCGGGCCCGGGTCGCCGTTTTCGGCGCTGAGGATTTGCGCATTGAACGCCACGCCATGCATTGGCCCACCATCGCGATTACCCGCGGCAATGCCGCCGACGTGGGTGCCGTGGTTACCCAGCTTGCCGTTGGAGTCTTTGGATGGCGTGCCGTCATAACGGAACGCATCGCCCGCCTTCACCGGAATGTAGGGGTCGGTGTATTGGCGAATGCCTTCGGTGACAATGGTCACCACCTTGCCGGGGCTGTCGAATTCGGGGTGCTGCGCGTACACCGGCTGGTCGAAGATCCCCAGCTTGACGCCCTTGCCGGTGTAGCCTGCGGCGTAGGCGGCATCTGCGTGCACCGCGCCCAGGCCCCAGTCGGCCTTGAATTCATTGCTGCGCCAACTGGCCGCGTCGCCCAGCTTGCCCGCTTCCACATAGGGTGCGGCCTGGGCGGTTCCCAGGCTTGCCAGGCAGCACAGCAACGCGCCGTATGGCACGCAGCTCAAGGCCTTGAGCGGGTAGCCCGGGCCGGTGTGAGTGGCGGTGATTAACCCTGACTTGCGTTTGTTCACGGTGACCTTCCTTAGTTTTCTTATTGCCGGTATGTGAATCGCTTTTCTTCAGCGCGGCCCGTCTAATGTGGGCGCTGGCGTGCCAGCGCCCACAGTTCTTGACCTGCGTTGCTCTCTAGAACTGCCAGTTGAGGCTCAGCCCCACGCCCTGGGTTTTCTCGCGGCCACCCAACTGGCCGTTGTAATCCAGGTTGACCCGCGTGGTCGGGCTCAACGCCAGGCTGGCCTGCACGCCAACCAGCGCCGCGTCACGTAGCAACGGCGAACTGCGCACGGCAAATGACGGCCCGCCGGCAACAAACGCCAAGTGTTCTTCGGATTCCACCGCCGTGAGGCTGTGCTGCCAGCCCAGCGAGCCGGACAGTTCCAGTCGCTGATGGTCATTCAAAGGCAAGGTTTTCAACGCGCGAAGGCCCAGGGTGCTGAGCACCGCATCACGCCGGTCACTGCCACGCTCCAGGGCCGCGGCGTCGCCTTTTTCGTGGAATGAGTCACTGTCCAGGTGCACGTACGCGAGGTTGGCGAACGGCTCCAGCGCCAGCGGTTGCAGGTGAATGCGGTACGCCGCCTCGGTAAACAGCTGCGCCGTGCGTGCATCCAGCTTGGTCTTTTGCTTGCCGCTGACGTCGCCGTATTGCAGGTCGCGTTTCACATCACCGCGATGCCAGCTGTAGGCGCCGCCGACGCTCACGCGCCAGTCACCCAGTTCCCGCCCGGCATACGCACCGAAGTGGTAACTGTCGATGGACGCCGATGAGTGCGTGCCACTGCCCAGGTTCAAGGAGCTGTCGCTGTAGCCAGCCACCACACCCACGCGGGTCTGCTCGTCCAACGCACCGTCCACACCGGCCAGCAAGCCACCGATCGAGGTGGTCGAGCCTGCGGTTTCGCTGCGGCTGTCAGCCTTGCCCCAAGCGCCGAGGGCTTTGAGCCACAGGTTACTTTCGCCGCTCACCGGTACATGGCGCAGCCGCTCACCCACAGCATCACGCAGCTGCAGGCTGTCGTTGATCAGCATCGCGCCAATCGCTGGGTAGACCTCGCCGGACAGTTGCTGCAAGCCTTGACGAGCGGTTGCCACGGAATCGGACTGCAACAGGCTTTCATACACCGGGTTGCCCGCGCCCAGTTGCTCGGCAGCGGCGGCGACAGCGCGCTGGTTACGGGTGGCGGCAACGCTGGCAAAGGTCGCACCGTTGCGCCCCACGTCCAGTTGCACGCCGTTGGCCGCATAGTCGAGGGTGCCGCCGAGGAACAGGTAGTTGGGCAGCACTTGGCCAAACTGCCCCTGGATGCCGCCCGCTGCCTGCAGGATGGTGTATTGGCGGCCGATCAGGCTTTGCACCTGGCTCTGGCTCAGCAATGTCGGGCTGTTTTCCAGCGCCAGGGTGACGGTGCCGCCGCCCAGTACGGCTTTGCCACCGGCGACAATGCGGTCGCTGCTGGTCGGGGTCAGTTCCACCGCATAGGTGGAGCCCGCGCCCAGGTTCACATCGCCCGCCACCTGCAAGGTGCCGACCGAATTGCCCGGCGCCACGGTGCCGCCGCTGTTCACCGCCAAGGCGCCGATGCGCCCGGAGCCGCCGAGGGTGCCGCTGTCGTTCACCGTCACTGCCGAGGTCAGCGAGCCGTTTACCGCCAGCAGGCCGCCATTGACGCTGGTCGCGCCGCGGTAGGTGCTGTCGCCGCTGAGCAACAAACTGCCGGTGCCGGATTTGATCAGGCTGCCTTCATACACACGGTTCGCGGCGGCTTGATCACGGGCGGTGCCGATCGCGTAGTCGGTCTGGTCCTGCTGGCTGGCAGTTGCGCCCACGCCATTTTGCCAGCCCTTGTCGATCAGGGTTTGCTGCCAGGCCGTGTGCTCGGCGCGGTCTTCGGCCTGGCGCTGGAGCAACGCCTGGTCGGTGATGCCGTTGCTCCACACATCGCCCTGCCCGGCCGCCAGGTTGACGTTCATCGAGCCGAGCAATTGCCCCGGCCCGTGCATCGCCCGGCCCAGGTCCGGCACGCCCCAGCCCACGGTGGTATTGGGTGCCTGAGTGATCGAGCCGTCGAGTTGCGTGGCGGTGGTCAACAGCACCTGCAACGCCTGCTCATTGTTCAGGTACGGGTAGCGTTCCATCACCAGCGCCAAGGCGCCGGTGGCGTGCGGCGCCGACATCGATGTGCCGGACTTGACCCCATAACCGCCGCCGGGCACGGTGCTGTTGATCAGCGCGCCCGGGGTGGAAATACACCAGTATTTGGCGATGCCGCACTTGTTGTATTTCTGGTTATTCGCCTTGTCCAGGCCCGACACGGCCAGCCAGTGGCCTTCCAGCTCCGGCTGGAAATAGGGCAGCGCCGAACGCACGCTGGCATTCGCGTAACCACTGTTGCCGGCGCTGAACACATTGATCACGCCGGCCTTGGCCACATCCGCTGCCGCATCAAGCCAGGTGCCCTGGTTGTAATGCTGGGCGTAGGCGGCGTGCAGGCCGTCGAGGGTCTGGTAGCTGACGTCCGGCGGCTGGCTGCCCCAGCTGTTATTGATGGCGCGCACGCCGGAATCCACCAACGCGGTGTACACCGCCTTGAAGTATTTGGGGTCCGGGGTCGGGCCAAACAGGAAGCTGTCGTTGGCGTTGGTATTGCCCACGTAGACTTGCGCGTTGTACGCCACGCCATGCATGCCCACGCCATCGCGCGCCGCGCCCATGGTGCCGGTGACGTGGGTGCCGTGGGAGTCGTTGTTGGGGTTGAGCGCGCCGGTGGTGCTGAACGCGCTGCCATTGACGTAAGTGCCGGTGGCCGTGACCGGGTGGAAGCGGTCTTTGGAGGCTTCCGGGTGATCGGTATCGAACCCGGAGTCCAGCGCGCCGACTTTTACCCCGCTGCCGCTGATCCCGGCGGCGTAGGCCTCATTCGCCTTCATGCGGTCCAGGCCCCAGTCACTCTGGAACTCGGCCGAACGCCAGCTGGCGGGGTTACCCAGTAAACCGGTTTCGGTGTATTGCGCCTGTGCCGCAACGGACAACAGCAGCAAGGAACCTGCGGTAAAGGGTTTGAAGCGTGATGAATCGGTGATCATCTAAACCATCCTTATTGTTTTTATAACTGCTCATTTCACCGGGCCGAACGCCTCATCGACTTTCGCCAGGTCGGTGTCGCGCAAGTTGCCCGCGTAGTAGTGCAATTTGGTCCAGGCCATCAAATAGTCATAACGCGCCTGGGCCAGGTCGCGACGGGTGCTGTACAGCTGCTGCTCGGCGTTCAACGCATCCAGGTTGACCCGCTCGCCGCCAAGGATGCTCTGCTTGGTCGATACCACCAGCGCCTCGGCCGAGGTCAGGGCTTTTTGATACGCGCGCAATTTGCTCACCCCGGACAGGCACGCGCTGAACTGGCGGCGCAACTCGATCAGGGTTTCGCGCGTCTTGCCTTCCAGCTCGTACTCGGCCTGCTCCATGCCGCGGCTGGCTTGGCGGGTGGAGGCCGAAATACCGCCACCGGCATACAGCGGCACGCTGACTTCAATGCCGATGGTGTTGGTGTCGTAGCGCTGGTTGTAGGTGTTGCCGCTGTCGGATTCCTGTTTGCGCGAGCTGGCATACGCGGTGATCTTCGGCAGGTGCCCGGCGCGGTTGCGCTCCACTTCATAGCGCGCCACTTCGACGGCCTGGCGTTGGGAAGCGAGGGTCGGGTTATTGGTGATCGCCAGTTCATGCCAGGTGTCGTAGTTGGCCGGCGTCAGGGTGAAGGCGGCGAAGCTTTGGTTCAGTGGCGCCAAATCCTGGATGTTGACACTCTGCACACCGATCAACGCGCCCAACTCCCTCAGCGACGCGTCCTGCTCATCCAGCGCCTGGATCTCTTCGGCAGTCGCCAGTTCATAACGCGATTCGGCTTCGAGGATGTCGGTGCGCGTGCCTTCGCCCTGCTGGAACAGGTGCTGGTTTTGCTGGAACTGCTGCTCGAAGGCCTTCTTTTTGGCGCGGGCGATGTCGATCTGGTCCTGGGCAAACAAGGCCTGGGTGTAATAGCTCAGCACCCGCACCAGCAGCGCCTGGCTCTTGTCGCGAAAGCTTTCATCGGCGAACAACGACTGGGCCACGCCCTTGCGGTAGTTGGCATAGGCTTCGTAGTCGAACAGCGGCTGTTGCAGGCTGAAGGTCGAGCCATAACTGTTGTAGTTGCGGTCGTCGCGGTAGTTGCCGCCGCGCCCGTCCGGCAGGTGCGCCTCAGAGTTGTTGCGGCCCTTGTTGTAGTTGTACGACAGCTTGGGCAGCAGCCCGGCGCGGCCGATGGTGCGGTTTTCCAGGCCGGCGTCGCGCTCCTTGATCGCGCCGAGAAACACCGGATCGTTGCGCAAGGCTTGCTCATACACATCAAACGGGCCCATGGCAGCCTGGGCAGAGCCACACATCAACAGCAGTGAAATGAACACAGGTTTCATGCTCATTCCTCGGTCAACGCGGAGCCGGCGCGATCCAGCAACGGCTTGAACAGGTAATTGAGCAATGAGCGCTCGCCGGTGCGCACGAACATCTCGGCAGGCATGCCCGGCTTGATCACCAGGCCATGGAGTTTCTCCAGTGCGGCCTCGCTCACCGTGGTGCGCAGCACGTAGTACGGCTGGCCGGTTTTTTCATCAAGCATCTGGTCGGCAGAAATCAGGCTGACTTCGCCCGGCACGCGCGGGGTGCGGCTCTGGTTGAAGGCCGTGAACAGGATATCCACCGGCAAGTGCGTGCCAACCTTGTCCACCAGGTTCACCGGCAAACGCCCTTCGACTTCCAGGCGTGTGCCCTGGGGCACGATTTCCAACAGGGTTTCACCGGCACGCACCACGGCGCCTTCGGTGTGCACGCTGAGGTTGACCGCAATGCCATCGGCCGGGGCGTTGATTTCACTGTGCTGCAGGTCGAAGCCGGCCGAGGTGAGCTGCTGCTCCAGGGTCAGGCTGCGCAGCTGCGCGTCGGCCAGTTGGCTGCGCACCTCCTTTTGATATTCCTCGCTGTGCTGCTGCAACTTGAGCCGTGATTCAAGAATGCCCTGCTCTACGCGGCCACTTTCGCCGGCGTTCTGCGCCAGGTCCTGTTGCACCTGAGACAGTTGGCGCTGGTAATCGAGCAAGCGATTGCGCGGGATATAGCCGTTGTCGGCCAAGGGTTGCAGGTTGGCCAGTTGGTCACGCAAGGATTGGGCCTGGGCGGACAAGTCGCTGCGGGCACGGCGCATGCCATTGAGTTGCGAGGTGGCACCGTCGATATTCGCGCGAATCCCGGCTTGCTCACGGGAAAACGCCTCGCGGCGGCTGCTGAACAGTTGGCGCTGGCCTTCCAGCACCAGGGCCAGGGCCGGATCGGGGTTGGCGCTCAGCTCGGCCGGAAAGGTGATGCTGGAGCGGTTATCGCGCTCGCTCTGCCAGCGCGCCACGCTGGCCCAGGCCATGCGGTACTGGGCTTGCAGGGATTGCACGTCGGCCTGGTTCTGGGTCTGGTCAAGGCGAAACAGCGGCTGGCCTTGTTTGACCACCTCGCCCTCCTTCACCAGAATCCGGCTGACCACGCCGGGACTGAAGGTTTGCACGGCTTTGCGCTTGCCCGACACCACCACCGTGCCTTGCACCGGGATGCCTTGGTCCAGAGGCGCCAGGCTGGCCCAGAGAAAGAAGCCGCCGGCGCCGACGATGGTCAGCAGCCAACCCATTTTTACGAAAAAACCGGCATCACGTTGCTCAAATGTAAGGCTGCTCATGCGCCTGGATTCCTTCCGGCTTGGTACTGACGGCTGAGGCTCACGCCGGCCTTTTCTCGTGGTGCTTCCTGCTGCTGGCCCGACAAGGCGCGCAGCACTTCCTGGCTGGGGCCGAAGGCCTGCAAACGGCCTTCGTTCAGCACCAGCAATTTATCGGCCTGGGCCAGCGCCGAGGACCGGTGCGTCACCAGCACCACGCTGCTGCCCTGGGCTTTCATCTGCACGATGGCACTGGCCAGCGCGGCCTCGCCGACGGTGTCGAGGTTGGAGTTGGGTTCATCCAGCACGATCAAGCGCGGCCCGCCGTAGAGCGCGCGGGCCAGGGCCACGCGTTGTTTCTGGCCCCCGGACAGGCCACCGCCGTTGTCGCCCAGCACCGTGTCGTAACCCTGCGGCAGGCGCAGGATCAGCTCATGCACACCGGCTTGTTGCGCGGCCTGCACCACGCGCTCCGGGTCGGCGTCGCGAAACCGCGCAATGTTGTCGGCGATGCTGCCGCTGAACAGTTCGATGTCCTGGGGCAAATAACCGATATGAGGGCCAAGGTCGTCACGGTCCCAGCGATGGATATCGGCGCCGTCCAGGCGCACCGTGCCGGCCAGGGTTGGCCACACACCCACCAGCACGCGGGCCAGGGTGGATTTGCCCGAACCCGACGCGCCGAGCACGCCCAGCACTTCGCCCGCACCAAGGTTGAAGCTGACCTGATGCAAGGTCGGCACGCGCCGCCCGGGCGGGCCCGCGCTGACTTGCTCGAAACTGACCTGGCCGTTGGGCGCCGGCAGCGCCATGTGTTCGACTTCCGGCGGGAATTCGCGCAGCAATTGGTCAAGCCGCTGGTAAGCCAACTTGGCCGAACTCCACTGCTTCCACACCGCAATCAGTTGGTCGATGGGGCTGAGCACGCGGCCCATGAGGATGGAACCGGCGATCATCATCCCGGCCGTCATCTCGCCTTTGATCACCAGAAAGGCGCCCAAGCCCAGCACCAGTGATTGCAGGCACAGGCGAAAGGACTTGCTCAGGGAGGTGATCACCGAGCCGGTGTCGCTGGCCTTGTTCTGATAGCCGAGAAATTGCGAATGCACCGCGAACCAGCGCTTGCGCAACGCGCCGAGCATGCCCATGGCCTGGATCGTCTCGGCGTTGTGCAAATGGCTGGTGGCCAACTGGGTCGATTGCTGGGAAAACGCGCCCGCCTCGCCCAGCGGTTTTTTGGTCAGGTATTCATTCAGGCACGCCAGCGCGATCAGCAGTACCGCGCCCGCCGTTGCCAGCACGCCAAGCCACACGTTGAAGAGGAAAATCACGAACAGGTAGATGGGAAACCACGGTGCATCAAAGAACGCGAACAGCGCAGGCCCCGTGATGAATTGGCGGATCACGGTCAGGTCGCCAAGGGATTGCCCGGCGTGCCCCTGACCGCGTTGCAGGTTGCGTTCAAAGGCGGCTTTGTAGACGCGCAAGTTGAAGCGTCGCTCCAACTGACTGCCGATACGGATCACGATAAAACTGCGAATGACTTCCAGCGTGCCGATAAACGCAAAGAAGCCGACGACCATCAACGTCAACATCACCAGGGTGGTTTCATTCTGGGAGGACAACACACGGTCGTACACTTGCAGCATGTAAATCGACGGCACCAGCATCAACAGGTTAATCAATGCGGTAAAACAGCCGATGCTGATCAAAATACTCTTGTATTCACCCAACGCCCTGAATAAGGGCGCAACCGCATGGGACTTCGCCATATCTTCTGATCTTCCCTGAAGCGAATTACGCGCACTAGTTGCCCAGGCCCCACAGTAGGGCGGCCAACTATTAAAATCGGGTTATATGCTTATAACTTTTAATTAAGGTGTTCGTTGCAGGACAACTTCGGGGATTGAAGGCGTCTGCCCTTTATATTCGCCGTCTTTTTCACGGTTCAAATGAATAATACCGGTGCCCTGGGCGTTCATCAGCCAGATGCCATCCGGGGTCGGCAACCAGGTCAGCGGTTTATCGCCCAGCCATTGCGCGGCGCACGCCACGTCACCGGCCAGCGCGTTCGGCTGGTCCAACAGGTCCAACGCGCACACTTGATCCTGCTGGTGCAACTGCCAGTGGCCGGCCAACTGGGCGGTGGTGGGTAAAACGAGACTGCTAGCCATTGCGTGGGCTCCTGCCGACACGAACAACACCTGTGAAGCACAGGCGATCAAATGAGAAAAACGCGGCATGTTCTGCTCCATCATAGAGCGCGGCGCCGGAGCGCCGCGCGCTTTACATCACGCTACGATGTCGCTGACCGCAGCCTGGCCAACGGTGGTGACGAGGAAATCCGCCACGCCGTGCCCGGAGAAGTCCACGGCCAAGGTGCCCAGGTTGGTACCCGAGGCATAGCTGAGTACAGCATCGCCGGCATGCCCGGTAAATGCGTTGACGAAGCTCAAGCCTGCACCTTTGGTGATACCGGACAGGTCGATCTTGTCCGAACCCGAGGTGAAGTCGAAGATCTTGTCAGCAGCCCCCGGCTTGGAATCGGAACTGGCACCGTACACGAAGGTATCGTTGCCGGCGCCGCCCCACAGTTGGTCCGCACCGCCACCGCCGTAGATGATGTCGTTGCCGGCACCGCCTTTGATGAGGTTGGCTGCGTTGTTACCAATGATCAGGTCGTTGCCCGAGCCGCCGAAGGCGTTCTCGACAGTGACGCCCTTGGCGATGGACACGTTGCCCACCAGGCCGCCAACGTCGGAGAACGAGGCCTCATTGAGGTTGATCTTCTGGTTTTGGGTAAAACCGGAGAAGTCCAGGGTGTCGTTGCCACCACCGTCCCATACCGAGAACACCAGCTTGTCGGCATTGGACGTAGCGCTGTAGAAATCACGCCCGGTGTTGGAGTTGAAACCGTAGGTGGTGTCGCCGGCGCGGGTGCTGTAGTTGGCACCGTAGAGCTTCTGGATTGCGGCGATGTCGTCGATCAGCGGGCCCGACGCGTAAGCTTCGACGCCGCCTTTGGTGAAGTTCTGGTTGGTGTTGCTTTCGCTCCAGTAACTCATGACGCTGTAGCCACGCGTGTCCTGTCCATAGTCCGCGTCTTTGTACGAAGGGTTGCCGGTCCCGGCGTTGTAGTCGCCAGGGTGAGCCAGGCCCAGGGTATGGCCGATTTCGTGGGTCAGGGTCTGCCGGCCGTAGTTGTTCACGTCCGGGGTCTTGTTCGGCGTGTAGCTGCTGTTGGTCAGGTACCACGAAGTGCCGTCGTAGCCTGCGCCGGTGCCGGGCAGGTAAGCGAAGGCAGCCGCGCCATCCTGGCCACCGCTGTAGTTGCCGAAGGTCATGTGCGTGTCACCGCCCGAGGCGCTTTCGGTAAAGCTCACGTTGGCGACATCCGACCAGGATTGCATGGCCAGTACGGCCTGTGCTTTCTGCTGGGCGTTGAACTGGCTGAACCCGGAGATACCATGTTTGTTCAGGGTGGCCGAGGAAGCCGAGGTGAGGAAGGTGTAGGTCAGATCGATCTTGCCGTTGTGATTCACATCCTTGTACGAGGCGCCATCGCGCAGCAGGTGGTCCGCTGCCTGGTCCACGGAAAAGGACGGTTTGCCATTCACCGTGAGGTTGCCGCCACGGTCATACAGATGGCTGAAGCTATCGATTTGCGAGTAAGCAGTGCTGGCTTGCGCGGCAGAAACAATAGCTTTGTCTTTTACTTTTGACATAAACGTACTTCCTTGTTTGCAAGTGCATCAGTCTTTGGTCGATAGGAACCCCGCGGGCGAGATCGTCCTATCACTCGCCTCTTTTGAAGGCGTATCGAAACTGACACAACTTGAAATCTTTCGTCTACAAATATTTCCGCAGCGAAAATGTGACGTGGATTCAACTTAAGGAAGTCGCGGGCAATGTTTATTGGGGGCCATTGCATTTGCCCAACGGGCGCAGACCCAGTGTTATTTAAATATTAAATAGAAGTAAAGCCGCTCAAGTTGAGCGGCGCACTTGGATAATGGATCCAATATATTGTCACGGTGTCATTGGCGACATTAAAGAGCCACTACTTACACTATTAATTATTAGTTGCCCCCTATTACCGGGACACACTCCAGCCGGACCTCGCCAATGCATCGAGCAACGTTTCACCCGCCAACCCTGGCACCGTGACCCCCTGCTCCGTGGTCATGTCCTCACCGGCCAGCAGGGCATTGATGATCGCCTCCTCCACGGCTTCTGCCGCGGCCGTGAACAGCGGTGAGATGTGATCGTTGTTGACCATCTGCAACGCGGTGCTCAGTGGCGAGCCTTTGTGCCCGTAATCGGCTGGCGGCAGATCGCGGTTGCCGGTGGCGAAGGCCAGGAACAGGTCGCCACTGGAGTCCTCGGTGCCGCCGCCGGTGCGCGCAATGCCGATCGAGGCGCGTTGCGCCAGACGCCGACACTGATGTGGTAGCAACGGTGCGTCGGTGGCGATGATCACCACGATGGAGCCCATGCCTGGCGTGCCACGCGTGGCGAAGGGGGATGCAATGCCCATCAAGTGACGACCAACCGGGTAACCCTCCACTCGCAGCTCCTGGCGCTTGCCATGGTTGGCCTGCACCAGCGCGCCGACGGTCCAGCCGCCCTGCTCGGCCGGCAATCGCCGCGAGGCGGTGCCGATGCCGCCCTTGAACTCATGGCAGATCATCCCGGTGCCACCGCCCACCGCTCCTTCCTGCAACGCGCCGCCTTGGGCGCTATCCAGCGCCTGGCGCACATGCTCAGGCTTGACGTGCTGGCCCCAGATGTCATTGAGCAGCCCGTCGTAGGTTTCCATCACCACCGGCATGCACCAATACACCGCCGGGTCCGCCAGGCGTTCACGCTCCAGAGCGATCAAGGTGTCACGCACCACGCCGATGCTGTGAGTGTTGGTGATGGCCACTGGCGTGGTCAGCAACCCCGCTTCGCTGATCCATTCAAGGCCGGTGGCATCGCCATTGCCGTTGAGTACGTGGTACCCGGCAAAACACGGTTGCTGGCGCGCCTCGCCGTCGCGCGGCTGGATCACGGTGACGCCGGTCCGCACTTGTTTGCCGTCGATACACGCCTTGAGCGTACTGTGACCGACCCGAACGCCCGGCACATCGGTGATGGCGTTCAATTCGCCGGGCGTGCCCAGCCCCAACGTGATGCCGATTTGACGTGCACGCATAGCCACTCCTTACCTGTAATTGCGCGAAATGAGGCTGACGGTAGCGCCTGCCGGCCTGTCAGCCAATGCCCCTATTGGCGTACTCCCCTTGACGGTACTCGCCAAAAGCCGAACCCTTGGCCGATCTTTAGAGGGCGGGAGCCTGTGACATGAGCCTGTTCAAAGAGGTCGGCCTGCACGCAGGCCTTGGCCGCACCGTCGCTCACATCGGCACCGAGCGGTTCTGGAAGCAACTGGTGCTGTTGCTGCAGCAGTGCCTGCCCTTCGATAACGCCCTGGCCATTGTTTATCCACTGGCGGGGCCGCCCCAGGCCCTGGAGGAATACGACGCCCTGCCGAGCAGCAAGCCGGCGTCGATGCTGGCCTACCTCAACGGCCTGTATGTGCTCGACCCGTTCTACCAGGCCTGTCGCGAGGGTTATGCCAGTGGCGTGTACCGGCTGGAGGAAGTCGCGCCGGACCATTTTCGCCAGAGCGATTACTTCCTCAACTACTTCCACGACAACGTGCTGGAAGACGAGGTGCAGTTCATCCTGCAGGTGCCGGGTACAGGGACATTGTCGCTGTCGCTGGGCATGCAACGGCGCTTCAGCCTCGAGGAGACCGGGCTGATGACCCTGCTGGCGGCCTGGGTGTTGCCCCTGATGCAGCAACATTGGCAGCAAAGCGCCCAACGCGCGCCGACGATGCACAGCCAGGTCAGGGATGCGCTGAGCCAATTCGGCACTGGTGTGCTCTCGGAGCGTGAGCTGGAAGTGGCCCGCCTGGTGCTGCGCGGCTTCTCGTCCAAGGCCATGGCCGAGCGCCTGAAGATCTCGCCGGACACCGTGAAGGTGCACCGGCGGCACCTGTACGCAAAGCTGGATATCTCGTCACAGCCGGAGCTGTTTTCGTTGTTTATCCAGTCTTTGGGCCATGATCTGGAAAACCCCTGACGGCATGCACGGTTGTGCCGAGCCGGCGCGTTCCAGCTGGGAGGCTTATTGTGGCGCGCAAGGCTACCGTGCCGAGCTGGGTTACTGTGGCGAGCGGGCTTGCCCCGCGTTGGGGTGCGAAGCGGCCCCAGTTGGGATGAGTGCGGTGTATCAGACAGTCTTCATCGGCAGGTCTTGGGGCCGCTTCGCAGCCCAACGCGGGGCAAGCCCGCTCGCCACAGGAAGCCCGCTTCTCACAGCAGGTCTTTGCCACAACAGGGCCTTGTCACAACAGGGCCTTGTCACAGCAAGCCTGCTCGCCACAGCGGTTAAGCCTATCGCCCGGTACGAATGGTGTTCCACACCCGCGTACGAACCCGGTCGATGTTCAGCGGCATCGCTTCGAGTGCAAACAGCTTGCCCATCATTTCCGGGCTCGGGTACACCTTGGTGTCGGCTTTGATCGCCGGGTCTACCAGGCCGTCGGCTGCGGCGTTGCCGTTGGCGTAGTGCACGTAGTTGGTGATGCTGGCCATCACTTCCGGGCGCAGCAGGTAGTTCATGAACGCATAGCCGGCCTTTTCGTCAGGCGCGTCGGCCGGCATGGCGACCATGTCGAACCAGATGGCGGCGCCTTCCTTGGGAATGTTGTAGCCGATGTTTACGCCGTTCTTGGCTTCCTTGGCACGGCTCTCGGCCTGCAGGATGTCGCCGGAAAAGCCGACGGCCACGCAGATGTCGCCATTGGCCAGGTCAGCGGTGTACTTCGAAGAGTGGAAATACGCCACGTACGGCCGCACTTTCATCAGCAGGTCTTCAGCCTTCTTGTAGTCCTCGGGCTTTTTGCTGTGGTGCGGCAGGCCCAGGTAGTTAAGCGCCGCCGGCAGCAGTTCCGGGCCGTTGTCGAGAATCGCTACGCCGCATTTTTGCAGCTTGGCCATATTCTCCGGCTTGAAGATCAGGTCCCAGGAATCCACCGGGGCGTTGTCGCCCAGCACGGCCTTGACCTTGTCGATGTTGTAGCCGATGCCCGTGCTGCCCCACAGGTACGGGAAGCCGTGCTGGTTGCCCGGGTCGTTGTTTTCCAGGGCCTTGAGCAATACCGGGTTGAGGTTTTTCCAGTTCGGCAACTGGCTCTTGTCGAGCTTTTTCAGGGCGCCGCCCTGGATTTGCCGGGCCATGAAGTGGTTGGACGGAAACACCACGTCATACCCGGATTTGCCGGTCATCAACTTGCCGTCGAGGGTTTCGTTGCTGTCGTACACGTCGTAAGTGAAACCGATGCCGGTTTCTTGCTGGAAGTTCTTGGTGGTGTCCGGCGCAATGTAGTCCGACCAGTTATAGATCTTCACTGTCTCGGCGGCCGGGCTGATAGCGGGCACCAACATCAAGGGCAACAGGGCAAAGGCTTTCATGGTTCGCTTTTCTGGCCGTTTTAGGGCTGTTTTTATGGGAGGCGATCAAGGATCAAAGCGTTACAGAATCAATACATAGGTCTTGCGCACGGTTTCCTGGATATCCCAGATTCCGGTGCTGTTGGCCGGCAACATCAGTGCATCACCGGCTTGTATGTGGACGATTTCACCGTTATCGGGCGTGAAGGTGCAGCGGCCCTGGATAAAGTGGCAAAACTCCTGGGATTTGATCTGCCGACGCCAGCGCCCTGGCGTGCACGCCCAGATGCCGGTTTCGACGCCGTCGCCGCGCTCAACACTTAAGGTCGAGGCCACGGCGACGGGTTCGCCCAAGGGCACGGCCACCGGTGACGAGTCCGGCAAGTGGGCATTCAGCGCGTCTTTGAATTGAGTGATGCTCATGGGTTTTCCCGTGTGAGTGAAACGTCTTAGTGCATGAAACCTTCCATGAACCCGGCCACGCCGGTCGCCAACTTGCGGCGCCAGGGCGCGGTATTGGGGTTGGCCAATACCTGGTCCTCATGGACGAAACTGCGAATGATCGCGTTGTAGCCCAGCCAGCGGCACGGCTCGGGCTCCCAGGCCTTGAGCGCGTCCAGGCCTCGTTCGCGGATCACCCAGGGCTGGGTGGTCAGCGGCGTGTCGAGGCCCAGGATCAAGTCGGCCAGGGTGCGGCCACCCAGGTTGCTGGCGCCTACGCCCTCCCCACCGTACCCCCCGGACAGCGCGATGCCGGTCTTGTGGTCACACAGCATGTGCGGTCGAAAGTTACGCGACATGCCGAGGTTGCCGCCCCACGAATGGGTAATCCGAACCTTCTTCAACTGTGGGAAAAGTTCGCCGAACAGGTAGCGACGCAGTTCCACTTCGCTGTCGGTCAGGTCGAAGTTGTGGCGCAATTTACCGGCGAACTGGTAACCGCCACGCGCGCCGAACACCAGGCGATTGTCGGCCGAACGCTGGCCGTAAGTGACCTGGCGGCTGCTTTCGCCGAATGCCTGGCCGTGGCTCAAGCCGATTTCATCCCATGCGCTGGCGGGCAGTGGCTCGGTGGCGACAATCAGGCTTTGTACCGGCAGTTGATAGCGACCCAGCGGCGGCAGCGTGGTGGCATACCCCTCGACAGCCGGCACCACCCAGGCGGCCCGCACACCCGCCTTGGCGGTGCGCAGGCTGCCGGACTGCCAATGGGTGACCGGGCTGTTTTCGTAGAGGGTGACGCCCATGCTCTCCACGACGCGCGCCAGGCCACGCACCAGTTTGGCCGGGTTGATCGTCGCCACATGCGGCGCGTAGATGCCGCCATAGGGTTTGGCGATACGGACCTGTTCGGCCAGTTGTTGCGGGCTCAGCCAGCGGTAATCGTCTGCCGTCAGGCCTTGGGCGTAGAGTTTTTCGAGGTAGCGGCGCAGGCTGCCTTCCTGCTCGGGGTAGCGCGCAGCACAGTACAGCGCGCCGCCCTTGCGGTAGTCGCAGTCGATGCCCTCACGGGCCAGCACTCGCGCCACTTCATCGGGAATCCCGTGCAGCAGGTCAAAGGAGGCGCGGCGTTGCTGCGGGTCAAGCCCGGCGAGCAAGCGATCTTCTCCGAGCAAATTGCCCATCAGCCAGCCGCCGTTGCGGCCAGAGGCGCCAAAACCTGCGGTTTGCGCTTCGATAATTGCAATTTTCAGCTCAGGTGCCTGGCGTTTCAGGTAATAGGCCGTCCACAGGCCCGTGTACCCGGCACCGATGATGGCCACATTGACGTCCAGGTCATGCTCCAGCGCCGGCCGCGCCAGCAGCGGGTCGTCCAACTGGTCCATCCATAAACTGATATTGCGCCATGCCGGCATGCCAAGCTCCCCTACCTCGTTTCGATAGGCTGGATCCTAGAGCGCGGTGTTATGGGCTGTCTTGCGCGCGTGCACGCAGAGAAATTTGTTTGACGTAGGCCTTGGGCGACTGGCCGGTGTGCTGGCGAAAGGCACTGTAGAAGGCTGACAGCGAATTGAAACCGGCGGCGAATGCCAGGTCATCGACTTTGATCGGTGGCACGGCGTTGTCCAGCGCCGCCAGCAAGTGTTGAAGCCGTGCCTGGTTGACGTAGCGATAGAAGCTCTGCCCCAGCACCTGGTTCAACAGGTAGGAAATCTGATTGCGACTGTAGCCGCATTCCTTGGCAACCCGCTGCAGGTCCAGTTCCGGGTCCAGGTAGGGTTGCTTGAGTTCGAAATACTGTTGCAGGTCATTGGCCATGTGCCCCAATTGCTGGGGCGACAAGCCCAGGCGGCTGACCGTGGGGCGCATGGCCGGGGTCGCCTGTTCGTGCACCAGTGACGCGTATTCGTTGACCCGCCATATCAGCCCGTCGCGCACGGTGATGGCCTCGCTGGTGCGAAACGACACCAGGCCCTGGCCGCCCCGCAAGGTGATGCGGTACTGGATGAACGCGGTGTCGCCGTCGGCACGAATGCGGTCGGTGTGCTCAATAGCTTCATCGGCGCCACGCGGCATGCTCGCTTGCAGGTATTCACGCAGTTCGGCGTAGGCGATGACGCGGTTCTGGAAGAAGTCGTGGTACTGGATGTCCGGGTGGTAATAGGACATCACGCCATCCAGATCACGATGGCGCCAGCACAGATGGTGACGCAGCACCAGATCGCCCGTGGCTTGGGTGTGTTGGCAATCATCGTCCGGGGCGGTCTGCGGCATGGGGCGGCTCTGTTGCGGGTAAACCCTGGAGAGTGCCGAATTTCAGGGCAGCCTTCAATGGTCAATTGGCGCTTCTGAATACTGGCCTTTTGCCTAGTTTGTAGTAGGACATGACCCACATCAAGTTATTGAAAAAGAACTGCCCAACGGGCCTAAAAAAGTCACCTTGCGCTTGCGAACGGATGTTATTTTGAACGTCTTCGATGCCCTGGCCAGTGACGGTCATGGCCCCTGCCGCGAGCTAAAGGAAGCGCTCAATGAAGAAGGTGGGCAACATGAATAAAGTGACCTTTCCCAACGCTTGCCAGCTGATGCGCTGGCATTTTCACCCGATGGGCTTTGAGGGGAGCATGGACGCCCCCGGCAGCATGGTCGCCCGCCTGTTCGATCGCAGCAGCGGCGAAACGTTGATCGCGATTGCCGGCATTCCCTGTGCCACCGTGATGAATGCCGCCGATGTGGAGCGCATCATCGAAGCGGTCGAAGATGAGCTGGAGTGTTTTGTGCCGCCGCTGTCCTTGCGGGCCTGACCTCAGATTATCAAGCGACGTGTAGCTAATGTGGGAACGGCTGGCGCCTTCCCACATCACGTTGCACTCACTGGCCGCGCTGATCGTCGAAAAACGCTTTGTTGCCATCTACCCGTTCCGAAGCCCTGGGCACATTCACGCCCTGGCCTTCCGGCTTTTCCACGAACCAATAGCAATGGCTTACCGCGCGGGTGATCCCGACATAGGCCAGGCGCAGCACTTCGTCTTTTTGGGCAGAGTCATACGGTTCGCTGTCACCAGCCTTGCCCAGGCCAGCCATGCGGTAGACCTGATTCTTGTAAGGCGAACTGGTCACATGCTGACAATCACCGAGTAGAAATACCGCATCGGCCTGTAGTCCTTTGGCGCTGTGGTAAGTCAGCTGTCTCAGCCTGCGGGCCGGCAGCGGCAAGCTAGAATCAGCATTAACTACAGGCTGAATATGCTCTTGAATCAATAACTTATCGCTACTTTTTCGATAAAGCATTAACACCGATTCGCCTCTTTGGTAGTGCGCCAGCAACTGCCGACCCAACGCAGCGTCGTCGCGCTCAAGCACCGTCACGGGTACCAATGCCTTGGGCGCCCCACTGGCCTTGGCTTTCTTGCCGGGGATTGCAGGGGCGGCGCGCACAATGTGCTCGGCGGCGTCGATGATGTGCTGGTGGCTGCGGTAGTTCTCACTCAGCATCACGCGGGTGGTGCTCGGCGACGGGAATTCGGTGTTGAATGCCATGAAGTATTGGGGCGAACTGCCGCGCCAGCCATAAATCGACTGCCAGTCATCGCCGACACACAGCAAGGATGAGCGCTGTGCGCCTCGGCCCACGTGCATCGCCGGGCCGCGACTACGGATTTCCCGCAGGCTGGCGCGAATCCACGACACGATCTGCGGTGACACGTCCTGAAACTCGTCGATCATCAAGTGCGACATCGGCCGCAGCAACGGATCGCTGAGCAGCTTGAGATTTTCCGGGGTATTTTCGCCGAACAGCGAAAACATCCGGTTGTAGGTCATGATCGGCGGCGATTGGTCGAGCAAGTGATCTTCCAGGGCTTTCCAGAAGATGCTCAAGGCTTCAAAAAACAAGCGGTCGGGATCGTCCTTGGCAAAGCTCATCTGGCCCACGGCAGTCGGCACGTCCAGGCCGAGGTTCTCGATGAACCCGGCAGCCATGACAAAGCTGTCCAGCAGTGGCGCCGAGGCGAGTTCGCCCTTGACCTTGTAATCGAAGCCCGGCCCTGCGGTAGCATCGCCGGCCAAGCTGCTTAATAGCCGTTTGGAAGACTCGTAACTATCGAGCCAAATCATAGGCTTACGACAGAAAGCTTGAAATAGGGTGCGTTTTACTGCCCACTCGGCGCGTACCGAAAGCTTCGAATTCGGCCGGCTGATCTGGGCGTTTTCGCGTGAATCGAAGCCCAGCACCACCCAGGCGTCCAACTGGGGAATATAGCCGTGACAGTGAAACTGCGCGCCATTGATCTCAAAAGTCTGACGGCTCGGCTCAATGCCCTTGATCGGCCACGCGCCCGCACGAAACCACAGGTCTTCGATGACATCGCACAGTTCTTCATCACGTTTGGCGGCCAACTCGGTGACGGCGATGCGCTTTTGCACATCCGGATGATCACGCTCCAGCTCCTTGAGCTGCAGGCCATGACGGGCCAAGGGTGCAATCAGTTCACGGAAACGCTCGTGCCGGCCGTGCAGCCGGTGGTAGCAGGCATTCATCTGTTGGCGCTGGGCATCGCCGATGCGCAGGTCGAATGGGTTGCTGTCCGCGTCCTCGACACCACTGCTGAGGTTTTCGAACGCCTGCAGCCGTTCAAAGCCAGGCAAGCTGCGTACCATCGGCAAGATGCGCGAGTGAAAGGTACGCACCACGGCCTGGGCTTCTTTGCTGCCAAGGGGTTGGCCCCACAGGCTGAGAATTTCCATGAGCTTGTTGATGAAGTCCTTGCGCGACTCGCGGGTGAACGTCACCACGGTCATCGAGCTCAGTTCAAAGCCCAGGTAATGGGTGAGCAACAGGATCCGCAGCACCAGGGAGGTGGACTTACCGGCGCCCGCACCGGCGATCACCGACGTCGAAGGCGTGTCGCTGAAGATCATTTTCCATTGCGCGCTGCTCGGCTGTGCATGGGCCGGCAGTAAGCGCGCCACATCCGCCTTCATGCGCTTCTTCACGTCGGCGCTGAGCGGCAGCCGCCAGTCGTCGAAAAGGCTGTCATCCACGCCTGGCGCCTTGTGCTCTTCGGGCCGGAAGTCACGGATCAGCAATACCTGGCGGCCCTCCTCTATTCCGTCAGCCTTGCCTTCGCGATAGCCATATTCCACGCCGGCTTCGTGCCCGCTGCGAAATCCGTCAGCCTGGCCGTGCAGCCAGGAAAACCGATGCTGCGCACGTAGACGCGTCAGGCCGTGGCCAAACAAGCGGGCGGCCAGCCGTTTCAGCAGCGGCATTTCTGCCAGAGGTCGAAGCTCAGGGGGCAAATCAGGCGTTTGTTGCGGCACGCGGACTCCAGCGATGAGGTTGGTTTTGGCGAAGGCGCCATGGTCGCCGGAATCGGCGCTTAGTTCCAGCCAATTGCTTTGACGTCATGCAGTTAGGCGATGAAGTGAAAGTTGAAACGCCTGTAACCAATCGAATTATTGGATGAGAATACGGCAATTTTTACGCTTTTTATCGATCATGCACTGCTGGATCATGGTCCCCATCAACAGGAGACTCTCATGCTCGAACTTCGACCTTTCAACACGCTGGGCGGCGCCCATCATGGCTGGCTTGACGCCCATCACCACTTTTCATTCGCCCAATACCACGACCCCAAACGTATGCACTGGGGCAACCTGCGGGTATGGAACGACGACATTATCGCGCCGGGCACGGGTTTCCCGCAGCACCCGCACCGCGACATGGAAATCATCACCTACGTGCGCGAAGGCGCCATCAGCCACGCCGACAACCTGGGCAACAAGGGCCGCACCGAGGCCGGCGATGTGCAGGTGATGAGCGCCGGCACCGGGATTGCCCACAGCGAATACAACCTGGAGGCCACCCCGACCAAGATTTTCCAGATCTGGATTATTCCAAACGAAGCCGGCTTGCCGCCTTCATGGGGCGCTAAACCCTTTCCCCAGGGAGATCGCGAGGGCTTTGTGACCCTGGCCAGCGGCAAGGCCGGTGACAGCGAAAGCCTGCGCATCCGCGCTGATGCACGTCTGGTGGCGGCCAACCTGAAAGCGGGCGAAAGTGCCGAGTATCGACTGGACAGCGGGCGCCGCGCGTACCTGGTGCCGGCGACGGGCGTGATTGAAGTCAATGGCTTGCGTGCGCAAGCGCGAGACGGCGTGGCGGTTGAGGATGAGCAAGTGTTGCGGGTGACGGCGCTCGAGGACAGCGAGATCGTGCTGGTCGATCTGGCTTGAAGGGACTTTCGTTAACCTGAAAATGTGGGAGGGAGCAACTCCCTCCCACAGCCGATATGGCGTGATTACTGGCTGATTGCGCCGTCGACCAGCACCTGCGCTTCTTCTACCAGTTGCTTGAGGTGATCCTCGCCCACAAAGCTCTCGGCGTAGATCTTGTAGATGTCCTCGGTGCCCGATGGGCGCGCGGCAAACCAGCCGTTTTCGGTCATCACCTTCAAACCGCCAATCGCCTGGTTATTGCCCGGCGCATGGCTGAGGATCTGCTGGATGCTTTCCCCGGCCAATTGCGTGGACGTGACCTGTTCCGGCGACAGCTTGCCCAGCAAGGCTTTCTGCGCCGGGGTGGCCTTGGCGTCGACGCGGATCGCGAAGGGCTCGCCCAGCGCATCGGTCAGGCCACGGTAGATCTGGCTTGGGTCCTGGCCTTTGCGCGAGGTCATTTCCGCCGCCAGCAGGGCCGGAATCAAGCCATCCTTATCGGTGCTCCACACAGTGCCATCCTTGCGCAGGAACGAGGCGCCGGCGCTCTCTTCGCCGCCAAAACCCAGAGAGCCTTCAAACAGGCCATCGGCAAACCATTTGAAGCCTACGGGCACTTCGTACAGACGACGGCCGATACGTGCGGCCACGCGGTCGATCAAGCCACTGCTGACCACGGTCTTGCCCACGGCTGCATCGGCGCGCCAGTCCGGGCGGTTCTGAAACAGGTAATCGATGGACACGGCCAGATAATTGTTCGGTGCCAACAGGCCGCCGGACGGCGTGACGATGCCGTGTCGATCGTGGTCCGGGTCGCAGGCGAAGGCCACATCGAACCGCTCCTTGAGGCCGATCAAGCCTTGCATCGCATAGCTGGAGGACGGGTCCATACGGATCTGGCCGTCCCAGTCGACGCTCATGAAGCGGAAGGTGGAATCGACTTCAGTGTTCACCACGTCCAGGTTCAAGCGGTAGTGCTCGGCAATCGCCGACCAGTAGCGCACCCCTGCTCCGCCCAGCGGATCGACGCCCAGGCGCAAATCGGCGCTGCGGATGGCGTCCATGTCGATCACGTTGACCAGATCGGCCACGTAGCTGTTGAGGTAATCATGGCGGTGCGTGGTATCGGCCTTGAGCGCCTGGGCGTGGGTGATGCGCTTGACCCCGGCGAGTTTGTTGGCCAACAGTTCATTGGCCTTGGCTTCGATCCACTTGGTGACGTGGGTATCGGCTGGGCCGCCATTGGGCGGGTTGTACTTGTAGCCGCCGCTTTGCGGCGGGTTGTGCGACGGCGTGATAACGATGCCGTCGGCCAGGCCCGTGGTGCGGCCGCGGTTGTAGCAGATGATGGCGTGGGAAATGGCCGGGGTCGGCGTGTATTCATCGCCCTCGGCCAGCATCACGTGCACGCCGTTGGCCGCCAGGACTTCCAGCGCGCTGGCACCGGCCGGCGTCGACAGCGCATGAGTATCCAGGCCGACGAACAAAGGACCATTGATGCCTTGGGCTTCGCGATACAAACAGATGGCCTGGCTGATGGCGAGCACGTGCCACTCGTTGAAGCTCAGCTCAAACGAGCTGCCACGGTGGCCGGAGGTACCAAAAGCCACACGTTGGGTGGAGATCGCTGCATCAGGCTGGCCTGTGTAGTAGGCCGTGACCAGTCGCGGGATATCCACCAGCAACTGAGCTGGCGCCGGCTTGCCCGCAAAAGGACTGATAGTCATGCATGAACCTCGAAAAGAAGGATTTGGAAAAAACGACAGTTTACTGAGAGTTGGACTACTACGCGACGGTATCGATCCTACAAAACTCAGAGAAATTTCACGCATCTAGCCCGTTTGTGCCTGCCGCAGGGCATCAGCCAGTGCCGCCAGCGCAACGTCCAGGTTGGGCTGCCCATGAAAGGTATGGCTCAAACGCATGTGCTGATGGTGCAGGCCGCCGACACTGAACAACTCGCCGGGCGCCACCACCACTTGCCGGGCCAGCAAACACTGGAACACCTGGCGCATATCCACTGCCTGGGTCGAACCCAACCAGAACGTAGCGCCACCGGCAGGCATGCGATAAGTCACTTGATCGCCCAAATGCTGGTCGAGCAGCAGGCTCATTGCCCCGGCTTGCTCACGCAGCAACTGACGCAGGGTACGCAGGTGCTGATCAATTTGCCCGCTCTGATACAGGCGGGCAATCGCGCGTTGGCGAATTGACGACAACCGGAACGAGCGCAGCAGAAACTGGCGCTGCAATTGGCTGCTCATGTGTCGGGACAGCGCGTAGCCATACGGCGCTTCTGGGCCGAGAATTTTCTCGAAGGAGGAAAACACCATCAGCCGCTCCGGGTTCACCAGATCGCGCAAGGCCGTGTGGGGCGGTTTGAAACTCAACTCACCGCACGTGTCGTTCTCCAACAGCCAGCACCCATGCTGGTCGAGCAATTGCGCCACCTTGAGGCGATCGCGCAGGGCCATCGCCACGCCGGAAGGCTGGCTGACCGTCGATGAGAGCAGCACCAGGCTCACGCGCTCGTCGCGCAGCAGGCCTTCGAGTGACACCAGGTCGAGGCTGCCGTCCTGCGCCCAGGGCAATTCGAGCAGGCGGATGCCGGCATCCTGCAGCAGGCGCAGGATCAGCCAGTCGCAGGGCGACTCGATAATCACCGTAGAACCGGGCAGGCCGAGCACCTCGATGAGGATATCAAGCACCCCGCGCAGGTCGGCACCGATATACACGTCGTCGGCGTGCCAGCAGCGCGTCGGCGACGAGGTGTAACGCGCCGCCAGCGCTGCGCGCAGCTCCCACACCCCACATGGCTGGGACCAAGGCTGCAAGTGGTGCGGGTACTGGCGCACCAACTCCCGCTCCAGGCGCAACAGCGTGCTGTCCAGCGATGCCAACAAGGCAGGTTCATCGCCACTGAGCACTACCATGCCCGGGCGTCGCGCGGCCACATAGACGCGCTCGAGCAAATCCCCGCTTGGCCACGTCGAGGCGCCGCCGGCAAGCGGCCAGGCGTAATAGCCTGACTTGGCCACTGAATACACCCGCCCCTCTTTCTCCAGCAGCGAATAGGCGTACTGGATGGTGGAAATGGACACGTTCAGGCGCTGGGATAACTGGCGCAGAGACGGCAGCTTTACCCGGCTATCGCTGCTGACCTCGTCAATCAGGTTGATCATGTAGCGATACACCGCCTGATAGGCGAATTCCACCTGCCGCACACCACGCAGCGTCATCGCCCGGACAGCTGCAAGGCCATGTCGGCACTGGCCATCGACCGTTCCTGACGGCAACCACGAGCGGTACTGCCGCGGCCGCCGGGCATTGGCCGCTTGCGGTACAGATGCTGAAGCAACGGCAGCGGCAGCCCGCTGGCGTCGGTTACCCATTGCTGCAGCATCTCGGCAGCGGGCTTGCCCTGCAGCACTTTGTGCAGTTCCGGCAGGGCCACCAGCATGCCCGAGTGGCACTGGCGCAAATATCCTTCCAGCCGCTCACCGTGGTGGATAAAGGGCGAGAACAGCAGGCAGATCAACTGGCCCTCATCCAGGCCGAAAAACTGCTGGGCGTGCTGGGCCGATATGGCGCGCCCTTCGCGGCTGACGGCTTGGGTGATCAACGCTTCGCACACTTGCCGACGACGCAGGTAATTCGCTGCCTGCAGCATGAACCCTTCGACGCCCGCTTCGTAATCCAGCGCCCTCAGGCTCTCGGCTTGCAGGCCTCGCAGGTGCGCCATCAACATCGGATTGGCAAAGGTCGGATGACTCAGATGAAAGCCCAGTGGGTCCGGGTTATAGGCCATGAACTCGGTGAGCAACGGTGCACAAGCGCGGTCAATGCCGTCCAGCAGGTCGGCGATACCGATGTACGCGAGGTGGCGGTGCCCACCCGGGCTGGTGTCGCTCTTCGCCACATAGTGCTCGCCGTACAAGTCACGATAAATGTCATCACTCCACTGATCCATGCGCGCGAACAGCCCATTGAGCGTGGCAGGCCTGCCCGCAGGAACCTCGACGCCTGCGGCCTGGGCGGTCTTTTTCAGCCAGGCCAGCAACTGGCCCTGCTTGCGCGCGCAATCGCCGCTGACCAATGCATGCACGCCACCGTCCCAGGCGGTGACGCGCTGGTAGAAGTCGCCCAAGGCCAGATAGGTCTCGTTGCACAGTGTTGCGCGAACGTCACCGGAGGACAGATGCCCCATCATCAACATGTTGCGCTGGCTGACCTCGCGCCCAGTGGCGGAGGCCGGGCGCTGGTGGTTGAACGGCAGCACCTGGTGGTTTTCCACCATTAGCAGCTCAACCCGTGGGTCATCATGAAAAAACAACTGGCTGTAGCCGCGGTGAAGCGTGTCGAGCGTGCCTTGGGTCATGCCGCTGTGACGCAACGTGGCCACGCGCAGTTGGAACGTCCTGGGGGCGCGACCGGCGATGCTTAATTGCGCGGCACGCAACAACGCCAGGGTGTAGCTGCTGACTTCACCGCCGCCATGGGCCACCAGCACCTTGTAGTCGCCCACCTGCTCCATACCGCCAGCGGCAACCACAATCCGCTGTATCAACAATTGAAGTGCTGTACGTTCTGCACGATTGAAGTGCCCAATGAGCCGTTGCAGTACTTGCTGGTAAACATAGTTCATAGCTTGTTCGTGAATAGCGCTCATAGCTCTACTACCTGAGTTGAAATATCAGTTTCAAGCAACTACCGAGACGTATTGTCCGGTCTATTGCATCTGTAAGAAGGGGTGCCCGCGCTACCGTGTTCGCGATAAATAAACACTAGCACTGTGCAATTAATCGACATGGAATATGCACCGGAGCGCAGTTGGAGCATCCGTTGCGCCAACAGGCCGTGCGTGAGGCGTCCAGGCCGTCAATGCGACAATCCTAGGAATGCTCTGACGGCCCCCTACACTCATTTATCCTTAAACTAGAAGATGAATCTGACACATAAAAAGCTTCTAACTTTGACCTCCGCTGATTTATCGATTGAGGTTCGCCTGGAAAGTACCCGCATCCTCGGGTCCAGGCAGTTGCTGCATTATCACGGGGAGTTGCAGGCAGCCCCTGCTGGGGTATCAGAGTATCAATCATTACTCGGTCCTTGAGTTGAACGTGAAGACTCAATTATCAGGACTGGAATAATGATTAACAGATACAGAAGCCGGTCGAAAACCAGTTCAGATAATTATCCGTTGCGGCGTAAATAGCGCGCACGCAAAGACGCCGCGCTGAAAATCAGGGCGGCGGCAGGGGCAAAGGTATCGTTTACAGGACCGAAAGACGCGCGCGCGTTTCATCCAACGCGCGGGTTAAGCCCTGCTAAATGGCGCATTTGTCTCATGCGCCCAGGGCCCGGATGACTCATTTGCGAATATTCCTACACCTCAAACAGCTTCAACCTGCAACGCAACGCGTTCGCGACACGGGCATTCGTCCATATAGCGGTGCGCTTCCACGAACTGATTGAATGGAAACACCGTCGTTTTCAGCGGCACCAGTACGCGGTCGGCCGTCAGTTGGTTGATATCACGCAGCGCACGCTGCAAGGCCACCTGATCCTGAATGATGCCCAGCTCCGGCTTGCCGGTGAAGTTGCCGATGCAATGCACAAAGAACTGAATGTTCTTCTGGAACGCTGCGCACGCCGGAAACGGTGTCTGGTTGCCGCCTTGCAGGCCATAAAGCACCAGGCTGCCACGCGGTGCCAGCACGTCACCGAGCAACGACATCTGCGGGCCGCCCAAGCCATCGAACACCACGTCAACGCCGCGGTTGTCGGTGAACTTGTTGACCTGCATGAGCAAGTCCTGTTCTTCGGTGACAATCACCTTTTCTGCCCCGAGGGACAGCAGGTACTCACGCTCTGCGCTGTCTTTGGTCGCGGCAATCACCCGCACACCCAGGGCTTTGCCCAGTTGTACGAACGAGGGGCCGGCGCAGTGGCTGGCGTCGGTCACCAGGGCAAACTGGCCGGGTTTGACCCGCGCCAGGTCCACATAGGCAAAGTAGGCAATCAGCAGCGGCGTGTAGTGCACGCTGGCTTCAATCGGGCTCAAGACGTCCGGGTAACGGGTCAGGGCCGAACGGGGCAGGACGATCTGTTCGCCATACACCGGGTAATCGTTGGGGCTCTCAGCCGGAAAACTGGCCACTTTATCGCCCACCGCCAAGTCATCCACGCCGTCGCCGAGGGCTACAACCACCCCGGCCATCTCATGGCCGAGGCCGGATGGCAGACGTGCATGGGAAGACGCCAGGTTCTGGCGCCACAAAATGTCGTACCAGCTGATGCCAATCGCGTCGACACGCACCTGCACTTCGCCCGGTGCGGGCAGCGCGGCTACATGCTCTTCGCACTTGAGCACCTCGGCCGGACCAAACTTGTGAAACGGATCGTGCGGGACATCGCAAACCTCGTCAAAGTAACCTCTAATGCCATGAACTCTATCTGGGCTTTCCAGGTAAGACCACCGGTCGCCGTTAATAGTCGACATGCCTGTCATTGATTCCGCAACTGAGGAATGGACCCCAGATCTTGTAGGAAAACTCAATTAGCCGGTGCAGAGTACCAGCCTTTCCCCGTAAGATTCATGCCGGTCATTGTTTACATGTGGCCGCTCTCGTCAAGCTCGCTGACTCTTCCAGGACACAAGATGAACCGTAACGACCTGCGTCGTGTCGACCTTAACCTCTTGATCGTATTCGAAACCTTGATGCATGAGCGCAGTGTGACCCGTGCTGCCGAGAAGCTGTTCCTTGGCCAGCCGGCCATCAGTGCGGCGTTGTCGCGCCTGCGTGGACTGTTCGATGACCCGCTGTTTGTGCGCACCGGGCGCAGCATGGAGCCGTCCGCCCGCGCTGTAGAGATTTTCGCCCTGCTCTCCCCGGCCCTGGACTCGATTTCCACCGCCGTGAGCCGCGCCGCCGAATTCGACCCGGCCACCAGTACGGCCGTGTTCCGCATCGGTTTGTCGGACGACGTCGAATTCGCCCTGCTCCCCCAGTTGCTCAAACGCCTGCGCGCCGAAGCGCCGGGCATCGTGCTGGTGGTGCGCCGGGTCAATTACATCCTGATGCCGGGTCTGCTGGCCTCCGGCGAAATTTCCATCGGCGTGAGCTACACCGCCGACCTGCCGGCCAACGCCAAGCGCAAGGTCCTGCGCCGCAGCCTGCCGAAACTGCTGCGCGCCGACAGCGTGCCCGGCTCGCTGAGCCTGGATGATTTCTGCGCCCGCCCCCATGCCCTGGTGTCGTTCGCCGGCGACCTGAGCGGGTTTATCGATGAAGAGCTGGAAAAACTCGACCGCAAACGCCACGTGGTCCTAGCCGTGCCTCAGTTCAACGGGCTGGGCACATTGCTGGCCGGCACCGATATCCTGGCCACCGTGCCGGACTACGCCGCCGAGGCGCTGACCTCAGCGGGCGGTTTGCGCGCAGAAGACCCGCCGTTGCCCGTACGCTCGTTCGAATTGCACATGGCCTGGCGTGGCTCGCAGGACAACGATCCGGGAGAGCGCTGGTTGCGCTCGCGGATTCAGATGTTTTTTGGGGACCCTGAGAGTCTTTAGGCGTCGTCTGGCAGGGTCCATTCAGATGCAAGGCTATAGGCGAGCTGCTCTCCAGCAGCTCCAACCCCGACAAGCGAAATAGCTGCTCCACGCCCCCAACCCAGTTGCGACCAGCATCTGCACTGACCAATGATTGAGTGCCGGAAACTGCAGGGCCTGGGCCACACCTAGCAGATAGCGTGTGATGAAAATGCCAAGGATGACCAGTAGTGGGACCCAACTACCGCGCATTACCAGTCGACCCGAAGCCTTTTCCCTTGTCACGAAGTTGGCATCCATAAAACGCGAGGCGATCGTACCGATAGCAACAAGGCCAGCAAGCCAGAACCCAAAGCCGGCGCCCCAATAATCGGTGTACTGAAACACTCCCGCCACCGACAACATCAGCATCCCGATGGGGAGCAGCAAAGCGAGACTGAACCGCACCTGTCGCGTACGTGTCTGCATCAGTCCCAATACGCAAAGAGCGAACAATAAACCAAATACCCAATGCGGGGTGTAGCTGAGGATTTCCAGCACGGTCAGTTTTGCAGCCGGGACATCGGCAATTGCGGGCACTACGCGTTTTCCAGACAGAGGGATCTCGTCATCGGGTGCAACAAAAGCAAGCAGCCCAGACAACAAACGCTCATGCACGACTTTGCGGTCCACTCCCGCTTTGTCGGTACAGAGCGGGATACCGTTGACCTTGTCGTCATAATGGCAAACGGAAAGAAACACAAAGTGCCCCTCGTTGCCTTCCAGCAACAGGGTTTTTGCATCAGGTATGGCCGACGCATAGCGAGCACCGTGATGGCTCCACGGCAGGAAGTCATCGTGCAGCGCCCCCACCACCAGTGCTGGAATATGCGAACCCGCCATGGACTGCTCAACCAATGCAGGGCCCAGGGCGGGGTCAAGCAATACTATTTTTCTGACCCGCGGGTCGCGGTAGCTGCCGTTGAACAACGCGATATAGGCGCTTGGTGCTCGCTTGATATCCAGCGCGTAAAAACACGAACGATCAACACCGTCTGGCAGGGACTCGCAGTACTTGGCGAACGCATGAAGATCAAAGCGTGCTCCCGCCAGAAGCGCGGCAGTCTGGCCGCCGGCGGAGTGACCAATGACGATGGCGTCGTCCCAGGCGACGCTTTTTTTAAAGAGATTCAGTTTGGCCAGGGCATCCAGCACCCGCGACACATCCAGCGCCCGCTCCCACACCATACCCGTGGCACGCAAGCTCTGTGTGTGCTTCCCGTATACCCGGGATTCACCGAAATGATTCAGACCAACGACAATGTACCCCTTGGATGCCAAGCCATTACCAACCCAGGCGTAATCGTCTGACGCCCCCATGCTGCCATGTGAAACAACGATGACTTTATGAGTAATCGCTGACTTATCAAGGCACAGCTCTTGCGCACCTGCGGTGCAGACGCCTTCCGGATACCAAATAGCCACATGCATCGGACGCTCAGCATTCAATGCATCGAGGTCTCTCTGCACTTCTCGGACCTGCCCGCTGCACACCATCGACAGCAGTGGCAGCATAAAAACTGCCAGCAGGGATAACCACCGCCTCACCATATCCATCCTTGATATCAAAAAGATCGAGAGAGCTTTCAGCCCTAGCCTGTCAATCAAACTCAGATTTTGGAATCTGAGATTGACTGGCAACCTATTTTGCCGACGGTCTCGTTACGAAATGACGATACAAACCTTACCGTTATCAATGCGTAGGTTCGTAGCACTCCTTCGGAATGTTCAAGCAATGGGTCATTGCGCGACACACGTCCTGACGCGAAACACGCTGGAGTGAGTGCGCAGATGCGCTTGTATGGAGAACCACAGTCGGCTGACGACGGAATTAGCTGTCGATTATTGCTAGAACGCGAGCCCAAAGCAGCCGAGGTTAATGGCACCTGCTTTGTTGGCGTTCGCGGGTAAATCCGCTCCCTCAAAGTTCGCGTCAGCCTTGGACAAAAGAGGAAGACCACTGCGCTCAAAATGAATCGCTCTTGGTTTCGTAGATACCTCCAAGCCCAGCAAACCAATTAGGCGGATGCAAATATTAGGTTGAACACAGTCGATCGGAGTAGCTGTTCTCGACCGAGAGCGGATTAGCTGGTCCTTGATGCGCCCTGCCCCCCCCGCCAGATCCGATGAGGAGTTACACTGAAAGCCATCGACGACCACCCTGCTCCGCCTCAGAGATCGCCAATCTCGATCGCCCGCATATCCCGCGCTACTGGGGGCAAAACTGGGGGCATATTTTAGTTTTTCCGACCTGAAAATACTGCGATAGAGCCAAGTCAAAATGTTTTTTGGCGATCCCGACAGCCTCTGACCACCACCTGCAACCCCTTCACTCAACCAACGCCACCTTGCGCGCCACAGCCCATGGCGCCATCAGGCGTTGCGGGGTCTGGCACGTCTTGCGTTTGAACACGAAGTTGCGGCACTTTTCGGCGAACTGTTGGCGGTTGTGCACCATGTCTTGCTGCATGTGTGCCAGTTCGTGTTCGCGACAGCGTTCAACCTGATCCAGGTCCATCGTTGCCTTGCGTGCGCGCGCCAGCACGTAGTGCTCATCGTCGAGCGCGCGGGTGGCTTGTTGCATAAGCCATAGGCCAAACGCCTGTGGGCACCGTGGGCCGATGGCCTGAACCATGCCGTAGTGCTGGGCCTGGTGGGCACTGATCGGCAGGCATTCTTGCGTGAGCCGGTGCGCCACTTCGCTGCCGACGGCACGTGGCAGGCTGTAGGTCCAGTATTCGGAGCCATACAAGCCCATGGTTTTGTAATGCGGGTTGAGCACCACGCCCTCACGAGCAAAAACGATGTCGGCCGCCAGCGCCAGCATGACGCCGCCGGCTCCGGCACTGCCGGTCAGGCCGCTGATCACCAGTTGCCGGGCCGTGAGCAACTCCTTGCACACATCGTCGATGGCCTGGATGTTGGCCCAGGCTTCCAGCCCAGGCACCGCGGCGGCTTGGATCACATTGAGGTGCACGCCGTTGGAAAAGCTGCCACGCCCGCCCTTGATCAACAACACGTGGGTGTCCCGCGCCTTGGCCCAACGCAGTGCAGCCACCAGACGCTGGCATTGCTCGGTACTCATGGCGCCGTTGTAGAACTCAAACGTCAGTTCGCCGACAGGCCCTGACTCTCGGTAGCGGATCGGTTGATAGGCCTGTTCATTCCACGTGTGGCTGGCGAGGGTGCTGTCCAGCACGGGAATGCCTGCGAGTTTCTCGGCCAGCACGTGGCGGGCCGGCAACTTGAAGGTCTCCTCCCCGGGCTGGGCTTTGCGCTTGAGCGAGCCGATCCACAGGCTGTGATCGCCGGCCGCCACCAGCACCGCGTCGTCCTGTACCGCAAGAATGTCTCCCGGAATGCCGTGGCGTGAGTCCAGGTGCGCGTCGTACACGTAATACTGCCCGCCCCTGATGCTCGCCAGCACACCGGGCTGGCCATCGGCGGCGTCAATGCTGCGTTTGATGAAGCGTGCGCAATCGAACCAGCTGAAGCTGCGGTCGGCCTGGGTCATGTTTGGCTGCAATCGCCCGATGACATCGGGCTGCGTGTCATCAAGCGGTGTCGGGACGAAGCCCCGGGCGAATTTTGCCACCACGTCGCGGATGCAATCGATGGCTGCGTCACTCACCCGCCCGTTGTACAGCTCGGATTTGCGCACATCAGCCGGCATATCGAATTCACGGGTCGACCAGATCGGCCCGGCGTCCATTTCCTCCACCGCCTGCAGGGCGGTCACGCCCCAGCGGTCGACCTGCCGGGTGATGGCCCAGTCCAGCGCGCTGGCGCCCCGGTCGCCGACGACTCCCGGATGGATGATCACGACCGGGCGTTCCGGGTTGCTCCACAGCTGCTGTGGCACACGGTCCTTCAGAAACGGGCAAATCACCACATCGGCGCCTGACGCCTCGACCTGCTCGCACACCGTGGCGGCATCGGTGAACAGCACCACGCTGGGCGCGTGACCTGCCTGGCGCAAGTCCAGCCAGGCCCGTTGGGTCAAACCGTTGAACGCCGACGATAACAACAGGATCTTCAATGACCGCATAGCTGACTCTTCCTTGAGATACGCGACCCGAGGCACTCATTGAGCCCTCCCTGGCCTTTGATGGAAGCATAAGGTTAGAGGCGCTGCCAGGCGGGGCACCTGATCAGGATCAATCTTGTGTCAGCCAATCGCGCATTCGTGGCCAGCCGCAAAGCCAATGATTATTCAAGCGAACTCAAACCGGCAATCAGCGCCTCCAGCACCACGCGAACCCTGGGCTGGTCTTGCCGGCTTTTGACCCAGGCCAGGTTGACCTCAAACCCCGGCGTCGCCAGTTGCGGCAGTACCTCGACCAACGCGCCGTCCTGCAACTGTTGCTTGACCAGCCAGGATGGCAACTCGACGATACCGCAGCCCGCCAACGCGGCCATCACCAGCCCTTCGCCATTGCCTACCACCAGTTGCGGCGTGAGTGGCCTGTGCAGTGTCGTGCCCTCCTCGCCGGTGTAGCGCCAAGGGCTGATGCGTCCATCCACCCAGCCATAGGCAATGCACTGGTGCTGCTCCAGGTCGCGGTCGGACAACGGCGTGCCATGGCGAGCCAGGTATGCCGGCGATGCACAAAACACATGCCACTCGCGTGTCAGCAGCCGGTGCTCCACCGTGTGCGGCCAGGCGTAGCCGTCACCAATGCGCAGTGCAATGTCCACGCCCTCCTTGAACGGGTCGATATGGCCGTCAGAAAAGGAAATATGCGGCACCACCAATGGGTGCGCCTGCAGCCACGGCAGAAGAATCGGGAGTACCTGCACGCGCCCGTATGGGCCTGGCAAGTCGATGCGCACGCGCCCGCGAGGCTCGGTGTTTTCGGCTTGCAGCGACAGCTCGGCGTCTTCCAGATCGGCCAGCACCCCCGTACAGGTACGCAGAAACGCGGCACCGGCATCGGTCAACGCCAACGTGCGCGTCGTGCGTTGGAACAATCGCGCGCCCAGGCGCTTTTCCAGCCTGGCGATGCCTTTACTCACGGCAGACGCCGTCAGGTTCATTTTCTCGGCGGCCGCCGTGAAGCTGCCGTACTGCGCGACGCAGACGAACACATCGATACCCTTCAAGCGCTCGGAGGAAAACATACGCGGCCCTTATTCATGAATTCAGTTCGTGGCTTTTGATAAAAAGCATCCTAAATCAGAATTCAGATCAACAGTAAGCTGCGTCGATCCGGACGAGCGACTTGCGACGCTTGCACCTTATAAATGGACGATGAGGCTCGAATGCTCGCCACGCTGAAAAAATATCCCGCCACCCTCAATCTGCTGCTCTGCGCTTCTTTGGTGCTAACCCTCGCCCGGGCCATCACGCTGCCCTACCTGGTGATTTATGTGTCCGGCCACTTTGGCTTGAGCATTGCCGAGGTCGGCCTGGTGATCGGCAGCACGCTGATCATCGGCTCACTGCTGAGCCTGTATGGCGGTTTCCTGGTCGATAGCCTCTCCAGTTACCGGCTCATCCTTACGGCCTGCGCGGTCTTTACGGCAGGTTTTCTCGGCGCCTTCATCGCGTCTGGTCTCGGGCTGTTTTATGCGTGCCTGGTGGCAATCAACCTGGCCTATGCCGTCATTGATATCGCGGTGAAAGCCGGGTTTGGCAGCCTGCTTCCCCTTGACCAGCGCAGTGAAGTGTTTTCGATCAAGTACACGCTGACCAATATTGGCTACGCCGTCGGGCCGTTCCTCGGTGCCGGCTTGGCCGCGCTGGACATAAGCCTGCCGTTCCTGCTGTCGGCGGGACTGGGAGCCGGCTATTTTTTTGTCTACTTCGTGTGGGGCGACACAGGCCTGGCAACAGCCGAGGCAAACCGGCAAACCACGCCATTTTTGGCCGTCGGCAAAGTGCTGCTGCGCGATTACCGCCTGGTGTGCTTTACCTTGGGCGGGGTGCTGAGCGCTGTGGTGTTCGGCCAGTTCACCGCTTACCTCTCGCAGTACCTGATAGTCACCAGCAACCCCCCGACGGCCTACCGCATTATCAGCAGCGTTGTCGCGACCAACGCCCTGATGGTTATCTGCCTGCAATACAGCCTCGGCAAACGGATCACCCACAAACACCTGAACCTGTGGCTCGCCGCTGGGCTTAGCCTGTTCATCGTCGGGCTGGGCGGTTTTGCGCTGTCGACCACGCTGACGGTGTGGGTGATCGCCATGGCCATCTTCACCGTGGGTGAAATCATCGTATTCCCGGCTGAATACATGTTTATCGACACCATCGCGCCGGACCCTCTGCGGGGCATGTATTACGCCGCGCAGAACCTCAGCAACGTCGGCGCAGCGTTAGGCCCGGTGCTGTGTGGCGTGATGCTGGCGACGCAACCGGCCCACCACATGTTTTACATGCTGGCGCTCTTCATCATCGCCGGCGCAGTGCTCTACGGTTTAGGCGTGCGCCTGTCAGCTGAGGCAAAGCCTGAAGCGGTGACGTGAGCGCACATTGAGCGCCTGGGCAGACTATTTGATCGGCTGGGTCAAAAGCGGTCCTGGCTGTCTGCCTAGAATGAGTGCTCCTTTCCCAGGCAGACTTGAACATGAAACTGAGTAGCAACGCCTTCGCTGACAACACCGCCATCCCCGGCGAATACGCCTTCGCCATTCCCGAGCCGATCCACCACTATGCGCTGTCCAGCAACCGCAACCCGCACCTGGCGTGGACGGATGCGCCGGCGGGTACGCAATCCTTCGTCCTGGTGTGCCACGACCCGGATGTGCCCAGCGTCGGCGATGACGTCAACCAGGCCGGCAAACGCGTGGCGGCGGACTTGCCCCGCGTGGACTTTTATCACTGGCTGCTGCTCGACATTCCTGCCGACACCCGCCAAATCAGCGCCGGCAGCCACAGTGACGGCGTCACGGCCAAGGGCAAAACCGGCCCGCAAGCCGCGGACGGCCTGCGCCATGGCTTGAATGACTACAGCGTGTGGTTCGCCGCCGACCCACAAATGGCCGGCGATTACTTTGGCTATGACGGCCCTTGCCCACCGTGGAATGATGAACGCCTGCACCACTACATTTTTACCCTGTACGCACTGGACGTTGCGCGTCTGGAGGTACAAGGTGCACTGAACGGCGCCGCTGTGCTGGCTGCGCTGCAAGGCCATGTCCTTGCCCAAGCCAGCCTGACCGGCACATATACCCTGGCCCCCAAAGAGCTGCTGCGCGTTGACTGAACCGCTCACTGCATTGCCCGCCCAATGGCTGTTGCCATCGGGCGAACGGCTGCCATCCCAAGGCGTTTGCAGCGTCGCCCGCCCTCAGCTGACGCGCAGCCACCACGCGCGCGACTTTCGCTTTTTCGAAGCGACGCTGCTGCTGGTTACTGCCGGCGCGCTGCTGATGGAGAATGCCCACGGTCGTTGGGCACTGGACGACAGCGCGAGCCTCATGGCCGTGGCCAAGAACACCCAGCTCAATGTCAGCAAGGCGCCGCCCGCCGACGGCTCGCCTTATACCGCGCTATTGCTGACCTTCAGCCCGGCACTGATCACCGAATTCCATCAACGCTATGGGCACGTACTCGCCGCCACCCAGACCGTCGGCAGTTGCACGCTGGCCGCGCTGGATGAACACCTGAACGACTCGCTGCAATTTTGCCTGCGCGGGATCGACTCGCCCCAGGTTGGCGGCGTGCAGCAAAGCCATCGCGCGTTGGGCTTGCTGCTCGCCCTGTACGAGCGCGGTATTGTCTACCCGCGCCCCGCGGCTGCCGGGCTGGCCGAACGGTTGACGCAACTGCTGACCAAAGCCCCCGAGCACGCCTGGACCGCCGCGCTCGCCGGCCGTGAATTGGCGGTGAGTGAGGCCACCTTGCGCCGCCGGCTGGCGGATGAGGGCGTCAACTTCAGCACCTTGCTGACCGACATCCGCATGCACCACGCGATGATGCTGTTACAGACCACACACCTGGGCGTGTCGCAGATTGCCGACGCGTGCGGGTATCGGTCGCTGTCGAGGTTTTCGATGCGGTTCAAGCATCGGTTCGGGTTTTCGGTGCAGGCCATTCGGTAGCGACCAACACTCAGCCCACAGCTTCAACCCGCAACGCTTTCGCGCCTTCCCTGGCGCGACACGTTCAACGCCACCAGCAGCGCCAGCACCTTCGGCCGCTTGATAAACCGCCACAGCGAAGCATGCGCCACGTCCGGCTGTGTGTCCCTGGCGGGGGCCACGTGCAACCAACCGACGCACACCAGGCTCAGTAACGGCATTGTCGGCCTGCGCAGCGCCCTGTTGAAGGGCAACCAGGCTCGCCTGTTTGCAGAGTGCGCGATCGTGGCGCACTCCGACCCTGCCTGCGAATACGACGAAACCTGCATCAAACTGGCCGGCATGCGTTCGCTGACTGCGCGCCCGGTGCTTGAATCAAGACCTGTGCAGGCCTACCCTGCACACGGAAAACTCACCCTCCGAGTCAGGAAGACCTTACATGTGGGACGGCAGCGTTACTTTTGGCGATTCATGGGCCGGTTACATCGGTCGCGCGGATCAGAACTCTGCCCATTCCCATGTCGCCATCCAGCTGTGCATCGGCGTGCACCAACCGGTCACCCTGGAACTGCCCGGCCAGTTGATCCGCGCGGCCGGGGTGATCATCGGCCCCAACGTCGAACACCGCGCCGTGGCCGACAGTCATCCGGTGGCGTTTGTGTACGTCAATCCGGACACACCACTGGGCCGTGCACTCAACGCATTGCTGCAAGACAACGGCATCGCCCTGGCCAGTGACGAACTGCTGGAGTGCTTTCGCCGTACCACGTCCCTGCCCCAGTTTGTCGACGCGCTCGCGCGTTTGCTGGCGATTACGCCGCCCATCGACCAACGCCTCTATAAAGCCTTGAACATCCTGCGCCTGGACCGCGACGGTCCCGGTTCCGTCAGCCGCGCCGCCAATGCGGTCGGCCTGTCCAGCCCGCGCCTGCGGTGTGTGGCGACGCATCAGATGGGCGTTTCCCTGTCCCAGTGGATCATCTGGAACAAACTTGAGCGCGCCTCCAAATCCCTGGCCGGCGGCGCCAGCTTGTCGGACGCGGCCGCCGATGGCGGGTTCTCCGACCAGGCGCACCTGGCGCGCATGATGCGCCGCATGATCGGCATGACCCCGCGCACGGCGGCCAAGGTTTTGCGCAAGACAAGCGTTTCGTTCAAGACGCGGTGATATCAAAAGGCCAATATCGATCGCATCTTATTCGCGAAAACGTTAAGCGCTGACTGCCTTCCCCCCAAGCACGTCAGCGCCACCGAAAGTGAATACAAGAGTGTTCGCCAGGGGCACGTGTGCCTGGGATTCGGCGGAACGCACCGTTAATTCTTTCGATGAGTCCGCAGGAAGCGTCCTACATGTCAGAACAGCAAAAATTAACCGTCCTTCTCACAGGAGGCTCGGGCGTACTCGGCGAGTCACTGATCGACTGCCTGGCAGAGGACTTCAACCTGATCTGCCTGGCGCGCAAAAGCCGCATCCGCCACCCGCAGGTGCAAGTGCTCAGCGGTGATATCTGCCGCCCCCGGCTGGGGCTGGCCGCCGAGGATTATGAAGCGCTGCTGCAGCGCGTCGACTGGGTCATTCACGCCGCAGCGATTACCCGCATGGATGGCGACATCGACCAGATCTTTTCGGTCAATTACCTGGGTACCGAGAACGTCGTGCGCTTTGTGCAGCAAGCCAAGGTGCCGCTCTACCACATCAGCACCGCTTTCACCCACCCGTGCGACTACTACGAAGGCGTGCAGGCCGAGACGCCGTACGAAGTCGCCAAGCGCCAGGCCGAGACGCTGGTGCGTTCTTCCGGTATCGACGTGTCGATTTTTCGCCCGTCAATCATCATCGGCAATTCCGACACCGGGCACATGCCCAACTTCCAGGGTTTTCACATGACCATGGGGCTGATGATGTCCGGCGTGCTGCCCATCGTGCCCTGCCCGCCTGCCGGCTACATCGACCTGATTGCCCGCGACGTGGCGGCGCAGGCGATTGCCAACGCCTTGCACCGGCGCTTGATCGGCGCGGACTACTTCCTCACCAGCGGCCCGCAGGCGTTGGACCTCACCGGCCTGCTGGACCTGATGTGCGAGTCCATGCAAGCCCAGGCGCAACCCTTCACACGGCCTCGCTGCATGGCGCCGGACATCTATGAGCGCCTGATCCGCCCGGTGTTTCTGCCAGCACTGACCGGCGCCGTCCAGGCCGCACTGGGCCGCGCCAACCAACTGTGCCGCTATGCCTGCCTGCGCACACCGTTGCCCACTTCGTTGCCCGAGTTGCTCGGCGAGCCGGCCTTCAGTGCGCGCGACGTCAGCCGCGAATTGCTGCTGTCACTCAATCACCTGGCCCCCAAGCTCGGTGCCTTGACGCGGATGCTTAAACAGCCGGTCCCACCTGTTGCAGAGGCATCCGTTGCATGAACTCGCACCTGACAGAACTGGAACCCGCCGCCGACGCCGAACAGATTGACCAGTATTTTCGCCAGCATGTGAACTCGGGCTATGCACGCCTCGCGTCCTTGATGAACCTGCCGATCGAACACGCCAGCCGGGGCGTCTACATCTATGACAGCCAAGGGCGCCAGTACCTGGATGCCGGCGGCTATGGGGTGTTTTTCCTTGGTCACGGCCATCCGGTTGTCGTGGAGGCCGTAACCCGTCAACTGCAGCAAAACGCGCTGGCCAGCAAGCTGTTGCTCAACCCGCAACAAGCGTTGGCCGCGCAGGCGCTGGCAGCGCGCTGCCCGGGTAACCTGGACTATGTGTTTTTTTGCAACTCGGGCGCCGAAGCCACCGAAGCCGGCCTGAAACTCGCCCGGCTTAACGGCTGCCGTCGCACGCTGTCGACGCTCGGCGGTTTCCACGGCAAGACCCTCGGCGCACTGGCCGTCACCGGCCGCGAAAGCTACCGCGAACCGTTCAGTGGCCTGCTCAGTGAAAGCGCATTCGTGCCGTTCGGCGACAGCGCCGCACTCGAACAGCAACTGCTCGCCTCGCCGGAAAAAGCCTGCGTGATTCTCGAGCCGATCCAGGCCGAAGCCGGCGTGATCCTGCCGCCACCGGGTTACCTGACGCGGGTACGCGAGCTGTGTGACCAGTACGGCGCCGTGCTGATCATCGACGAAATCCAGTCCGGCCTGGGCCGCACCGGCCATTGGTGGGCGTGCGATCGGGAACAGGTGGTGCCCGACATCATGCTGGTCGGCAAAAGCCTGTCCGGCGGCTGCGTGCCGGTCAGCGCCATGGTCGCCAGCGCGGCCATTTATGCGCCGTTCAACCGCAACCCCACGGTGCACACCTCGACCTTTGGCGCCAACCCGCTGGCCATGGCGGCCGTGCAGGCCACGCTGCAGGTGATGGTGCAAGAGGACCTGGTGGCGCGGGCGCGGCTGATGGGCCAGGACCTGCACGCACGTTTCAGCGCGCTGTTGCAGCGCATGGGCCTGGCCGAGCGCGTCACGTTGCGCAGTGCCGGCTTGCTGCTGGGCTTTGAGTTCAGCGACGCCTCGATCGCCGCGAACATGGTCATGGCCCTGATCGAGCAGCACATCATCGTGTGCCATTCGCTCAATGACCACCGCGTCGTGCGGCTTACACCGTCGCCGCTGCTCACCGCCCAGGACTGCAACTGGTTGATCGAGGGATTCGCCCAGGCGCTCACCACCTCTGTCTCACCCCTTTGATCTTTGGAGTTACCCCATGCAGGAAGTCAATGTCCAGGCACATATCCCCCATGCCTGCGCTGATGAAGTCTTCGCCGTGATCAGCGACTTCAGCCACTACGTCGAGCTGTGCGACTCGGTGCGCAATATCACCATCAACAAGGTCAGCGACGACGTGTCGTTCACCTCCTGGGAGGTCAACTTTCACAGCGGCATTCTCAAGTGGCAGGAGCGCGACACATTCAACGTTCAGACCCGCGAGATCCACTTTGAGCAAATGGCCGGCGATGTCGATCACTTCTCGGGCACCTGGCAAGTCCTGCCCGATGGCAAGGACGCGATTATCACCTTCACCTCGCGCTTTGACCTGGGCCTGCCAATGCTCGCCGACATGCTCGACCCCGTCGCGCAGAAGGCCATTCGCGAAAACATCCACTCGATCATCACCGGCCTGTTCCCGGCGAGCTACCTGAAGGCCTGAGCCATGTCACTGTCATTGTTAAACCGCTCGCGCGCCTTGCTTGACCGCTACGCCCCGGAGTTTGACGCGCGCCTGGCCGCCCTCGCCCTCGCCGAACGCGAAGCCCCCGAGAGCAGCGTCATCGCCCTGTTCAAACAACACGGTCCGGTCGGGCTGCTGGTCAACCGCGCCGCCGGTGGGCTGGGTGCAGGCATCCTCGATGCCGTGCATGTGCAGATCGCCCTGGGCGCGCGGTCGCCCTCGCTGGCGGTGGCCAGCACCATGCACCAGTTTTCGGTGGCGAGCCTGTTGGCACTCACCCAAAACGGGGGCGGCGCCGAAGGTCTGTTGCTGGCGGCCGTTGCACAGAATCGGTTGTTGCTGTCCTCGGGGTTTGCCGAGGGCAACTCGGGCGCGGGCATCCTCGACTCGAACATGCAGGCCGTGCACACCCCCGAAGGCGTGTTGCTCAGTGGCAGCAAAAAACCCTGCTGCCTCGGCCGGTCGATGGACCTGCTCACCGCCAGCTATACCCGCCAGACCCCACAGGGCGAAGAGCTGATGGTGGCGTTGATTCCCGCCAACGCGCCAGGCATCAGCCGCGCGCCGTTCTGGCAGAACAACGCGCTGGCCGCTGCCGAAAGCATCGAGGTACGCCTCAATGAAGTGCTGGTGCCCGAACGCATGCTGTTTTCCGCCGGCTACAAGCACCTGTTGGGCGACGTGCAAACCGTCGGTTTCATCTGGTTCGAACTGTTGATTTGCGCGTCCTACGTGGGTGCCTGCGCCGGCCTGATCGAGACGGTGACCGACGCAGGCCGCTGGACCGCGCATCACCGCGTGGACCTGGCGGCCAACCTGCAATTGGCAATCAGCGCGCTGGAAGGCGCGGCGCTGGATATCGAGCGCAATCCCCAGGACCTGCCGAACGTGCTGGCCCGTCTGCTGCTGGTGCGTTATGGCATCGAGCAGCTGCTGACCGAGCTGTCGGACCAGGCCCACGCGATGCTCGGCGGCATGGCATTTATCACCAGCAACCAGAGTTCGAACGGGTTGATAGCCTGCCGCGGCCTGCAATTTCACCCGCCGGCGAAGATCTCGATGGCGAGCAACCTCGACACCTATTTGTCCCACTCAACCTTCAGCATCGCCGGAGCGCACCCATGAACCTGCTCGGAAAAATCATCGTCATCAGCGGCTGCGCGCGTGGCCTGGGCCATGCCGCCGCCCGCACACTCAAGCAACAAGGCGCCACGGTGATTGGCCTGGACATTCTGGCGCCACAGGAACCGGAACTGCTGGATGGGTTTTATCAGGTCGACCTGTGCGACCGCAGCGCGCTGGCGTCGGTGATCGGCGCTATCTCAACCGATTTTGGCGACATCGACATCCTGGTCAATAACGCCGGCACGCTGACCCTGGAACGCGGTGAAACCGGCGTCACCGACGAAGTCATCCGCGCAGTGGATGTAAACCTGTTTGCACCATGGCAATTGGTGGCCGGGTTCTTGCCGGGGCTGCTGCGCAAACGCGGCAAAGTGGTCAACGTATCCTCCCTCTTCGCCCTGGTGAATGCGCCTTATGTGGCCGCGTACGCCGCCAGCAAACGCGCGCTGAGCGCCTATTCGGACGTGCTGCGCATGCAGTATCGCGGGCAGCTGGATGTGGTCACGGTGTACCCGGGGTTCATCGATACGGCGATCCACTTGCCGGCCCAGCGGGTGGGGCTGTCGGTCAAGCGCCTGGTGACCTTCAAGTGGGGTGACAAGACGCTGCTGTCTCTGGAAGAAAAACTCGATGCAGCCTCTGACGGCCTGGTGCGCGCCTGCCGCACACACGGCTTGCGCAATCGCGGGCTGACCTTCATGGGCACGCTGGCCATGTACACCGCGCGCATCGCGCCAAGTGTGGTCGACGCCTTTATCGCCTTGCGCCTGCGCACGCTCACACGCGGCGGGCACCTGGCGCTTAAACCTGAACTGATCGAGTAACGCCTCGCCAATGGCCAGACAACTGCACCCCAAGCCCCAGGTCCGTCTCGACCGCGCCTTGTTCAAGGCGCGCACGGGCGAGTCGCTGCTGATCATCGCTTACGCCGTGTGCCTGTACCTGCTGCCCCTTGCCCTGTTTGTGTGGGTGGCTAACACGGCGCCCACCGTGTGGGTGCTGCTGTGTTTGCCCTTGCTGGTCGTGGCCGGGTACGGATTGTTTCTGCAAGCGATCCTTGGGCATGAAGGCTTCCACTTCAACCTGAGCGGTAACCCGATGCACAGCTGCTACCTGGGCATTCTTACCAGTTCGCTGCTGCCGGGGTTCTGCGTGACCGGTTACTTCGTCGACCATTGGCAACATCATCGCTACAGCAACAGCGCCAAAGACCCGGACTACCGGCACTTCTCGCGCTATCGCACGCTGGCAAGCCGCATCGCGCTGTCGCGTTTGCTCGCAACCTCGAACTACCTGCAAGCCACCGTGCGCCTGGCGTTCGGCCCACTGAGCAGCCCTTCGCCGCTGCCCTTGAGCGCGGCGCAGGTGCAACGGCTGGCGCGCTGCAACATCGCCTGCCAGGTGGGCTGGTTGTGCGTGTACGCCGTGGCGCTGTGGCAGATCGATGGGTTGCTGCTGGGGTTTTGCGCGAGCCTTGCGGTGGCGTTCCTGGTCTCGGCCTTCAATGCCTATCAGGAACATGCGTTCAGCGAAGGCGATGAAGCACCGCCAGCGCGCTCGCGCACCTCGCGGCTGTGCACCTGGCTGCACGCCGGCGCGAACTTTCACCTGGAGCATCACTTTTATCCCGCGGTGCCGTGCTGGCGCCTGCCAAAAGTGCACCGCCAACTGCTGGACGCGGGCTGGTACACAGACCGGCAGTACTTACTGGAAAAGCACTTCGTCGCGTCCTTCAAGTACGCCACCCGCCGCCATCCCTACCGTGGAGACACGGTAAACGACTGAACACTCACCCAAACATTCCGAATGGATTTCCCGCCTGAAGACTCAGGCTGCAGGAGCATGTATGCCTTTTGATATCGACAGCCACATCGAAACCGAACGCAAGCAGTTATTCAGCCACCCGCTGTTCGCCACTATCCGCACGGTTGAAGACGTGCGCACGCTGATGGAATTCCACGTGTTCGCCGTGTGGGATTTCATGACCTTGCTCAAGCGCATCCAGCGCGATCTGACCTGCGTCGAGTTGCCGTGGGTGCCGCCGGTGCACATCACCGCCGCGCGCTTGATCAATGAAATCGTAGTGGGCGAGGAAACCGACGAACACCCGGACGGCGGCTTTATCAGCCACCTGGACCTGTACCTCACGGCAATGGATGAAATCGGCGCCGACAGTTCGGTGTTCCGGCGCTTCCTCGCTGCCATCCAGGCCAAGGTGCCGCTGGCCAAGGCCCTCAACGACCGCGACATTCCGCTGGCCGCCAAAGTGTTCATGTGCCAGACCCTCGATGTCGCGCAGCACGGCTCGACCGAAGCGGTGCTGGCGTACTTCTTCTTTGGCCGTGAAGACATCATCCCCGACATGTTCGGCCGCCTGCTGTCGCAATGGTCGGTGCGTGAAACCGATGTGCCGATGCTCACGTATTACCTCAAGCGCCACATCGAAATGGACGGCGACGATCACGGCCCGGCGGCCAAGCGCATCATCGCCGAAATCGTCACCACGCCCGCGCAACACCAACACATGATCGAAAGCGCCAAGACCGCGATCAACTCGCGCATCGACCTGTGGGATGGCGTGCATCACTTCCTCCAGGAAAAAGCGCAACACGCCGCTGACCGCCCTGTGCGTCAGGTTGAACACAGCGTCTGAGCCTCGCATGAACACAGGGAGTAGGACATGACCAAAGGCAAGCTTATAAAAATGACACTGTGCGTCGCCGTGGTGGGTGGGTTGCTGCTGCTCGGCTGGCAGCGCTGGCAGTATTCCAGCGCCTACGTGAGCACCGACAACGCCGAACTCGACGGCGTGATCATCCCGGTGCGGGCCAAGCTCTCGGGTGTGGTGATGAGCGTGCCGGTGATGGATAACGTCACCGTGGAAAGCGGCGACCTGCTGTTTCAGATACGTGACAGCGAATATCAATACCAGGTGCAGCAGCGTGAAGCACAGTGGCAAGCCTTGCTCGCCGCCGCCGGACGCAGCGGCAGCCCGGGTGCGCTGGACAGTCAGATTCTCGGCGCAGTCGCCATGCGCCAGGCCGCACAAGCGGCGCTGGCGCAGTCCAGTGCCAACCTGGAGCAGGCGCGCAACGACTACCAACGTGCCCGGCGCCTGGGCGCCCAGGGTGTGCTCAGCACTCAGGACCTGGAGCTGGCCAAGGCGCGTTTCGACGCGTTGAGCCATGCCCAGGAAGCGGCCCGCAGCAATGCCCAGGCCGCCGCGCAAAGCACGCTGGCCAACAAGGCCGAACTCAAGGTGCAGGACTATCGGATCGCGGCGGCGCAAGCCGAACTCGAGCAAGCCCGCATCAAATTGCATGACGCCCGCCAGACTGCGCCGGTGCGCAGTATTGTCTCGAAAAAAGAGGTCGAACCCGGCCAGTTCGTGGTTGCCGGCCAGAAGCTCTTGAGCCTGATTGCCACCGACCCGCTGTGGATTACCGCCAACTTCAAGGAAACCCAGGTTGGCCGCGTGCGCGTCGGCCAACACGCCAAGGTCACGGTGGATGCGTTTCCCGGCCACGCCTTCGACGGCGTAGTCGAAAGCCTGGCACCGGCGACCGGGGCGAAGTTCTCGCTGCTGCCCCAGGAAAACGCCACGGGCAACTTCACCAAGGTGGTGCAGCGCGTCCAGGTGCGGATTGCGCTCAAAGACGTGCCGGATGACTACAAGACCGTGTTGAGCCCCGGCATGAGCGCCTTCGTCGAAGTCGCCACGCCACACAACGCCAGCCAAACGCTATGAGGTCGCCGTACCTGATTGCGCTCACCGTGACGCTGGTGTCGATGATGGAGTTGCTGGACGTCACCATCGTCAACGTGGCGATTCCCAGCCTGATGGGCACCTACGGGGCGTCGGTCGATGAAATCTCGTGGGTCTCCACCGGCTACGTGGTGGCCAACGTGGTGATTCTGCCGGTCAGCGGCTGGCTGTCTGCCTGGTTCGGGCGGCGCCGGTATTACCTGGTCTCCACGGCCGTGTTTGTGCTGGCGTCGGTAGGCTGCGCGTTCTCCGCTGAGCTGTGGCAACTGGTGGCATTTCGGGTGCTGCAGGGGTTGGCGGGCGGCGGCTTGCTGGGGATTTCCCAGGCGATCATCTACGACGTGTTCCCCAAGGAAAAGGTCAGCAGCGGCATGGCGCTGTACGGCGTCGGCGTAATGATGGGGCCGACCCTTGGGCCGACGGTCGGCGGCTATCTGATCGACACCTTGTCATGGCACTGGATCTTCCTGATCAACGTGCCCATCGGCGCCGTGGCCCTGTTGCTGTGCTGGCTGTGCATCGGCGATTCGGCCAACGAGCAAAAACCCAGCAGTGTTGACTACAGCGGTTTCTGCCTGTTGGCGCTGGGGGTCGGCAGTTTGCAGATCCTGCTCGAGCGCGGCGAGCATTGGGACTGGCTGGAGTCCAACTGGACCGTGGCCTGCCTGTTGCTCAGCAGCTTTAGCCTGGTGGGGTTTTTCTGGTGGGAACGGCGCGCGGCCAACCCGATCGTCAACGTCGCGCTGTTTCAGAACCGCGAGTTTCTGATGGGCTGCATCTGCGCATTTTGCGTGGGCTTCGGGCTGTACAGCACCTTGTTCATGGTGCCGCTGTTTTTGCAGACGTTGCTGGCGCAAAGCGCGTACCAGAGCGGGCTGGTGATTTTCCCCGGGGCGGTGGCCAGCGCCATCAGTACCTTGGTGATCGGCAAGCTGTCCCAGGAAAACAAGATCGACGAACGCGTGTTCGTGACCTTGGGCATCGTCATGTACTGCTACGCGATGTTCCTGCACACCCAGTTCACCCTCGACAGCAACCCGGACACGCTGTACTGGCCGCTGGTGATCCGCGGGCTGGGCCTGGGCATGATCTTCGTGCCGCTGACCAACCTGGCGATGCGCCGCCTGCCGTTGACGTTGATCTCCGGCGCCTCGGGCGTATTGAACCTGATGCGCCAACTGGGCGGCAGCGTCGGCATCGCCATCGCTGCAACGCTGCTCACACGGTTTTCGTGGGAGCGCTATCGCCTGCTCTCCGAGCACGTGACCGAGTCCAGCCTGATCGCCAATGGCTGGGGCGGCGTGGAATCCAACCCGCTGTTCCTCTCGCTCAGCCTTGCCAGCCATCAACAAGCCCTGGCCTTGATGCCTTACCTGCAAGCGCGTGAACAGGCGCAAATGCTGGCCTTCAGCATGCTGTTCGGCACCTTGGGCGCCGTTATGGCCATTGGCATTCCCATGGTGCTGATGATGCGCAGAAGCACCCTCAGCCGATAATTTTTTTGTGGAGCACCTACCCTTGCGTATTCCAGGGCTGCATCTAAAACACCTCACCCTGCTCACCTGCCTGGGCGGGCTTGCCCTCGCCTGCTGCCCGACCTGCGCGTCGGCAGAGGACTTGTACCAGCTGTATCAAAAAGCGCTGAGCCACGACATGAAGTTCGCCGCCGCCCAGGCCCAGCAACTGGCCACGGCGGAAAAAGAACCGCAAAGCCGCGCCAACCTGCTGCCGGACCTGTCCGTCACGGGCGGCGCCGCCTGGGTCGATGCCGAGGATTCCAACGATTACCACCGCAACCGCAACAACACCAATGCTTACGCGGTGGTGCTCACTCAGCCGCTGTTGCGCTGGCAGAACGTAATCGCCCACGACCAAAGCAAATTGCTGATCAGCGCCAGCGAGGTGCAGACCGAACAAGCGCGCCAGGACCTGATGCTGCGCGTGGCCCGCGCCTATTTTGAGGTGTTGCTCAACCAGGAGCTGTTGAACACCCGCACACAACAACTGCAAACCTTGCAGGAGAGCCAGGACCGCACACGGCGTTTACTGGCCGACGGCGCCGCTACCGCCAATGCGCTCGAACAGGTGCAGGCCAAGTACGACCAGGCCTTCGCCGAGCAGATTGCCGCACGCGGCGCGCTGGACATCGCCACCGAAACGCTGACCCAATTGACCGCCGCTCAGGCGCGGCCGTGGTCGGGCAAGGAGCCGCAATTCAGCGCCCCGGTGCCTGCGGCCATCGGCGAATGGGCAAGCACCGCGCAACAAGGCAACCTGGCCGTGCAGCGTGCGCAGATCACCCAGCGCCTGGCCGAAATGGACATCGACAAGGAACAGGCCGGCCACTTGCCGACCCTCGACCTGATCGCCGCCCACGGCCGCTTTGCCTCGGTGGGCGGCGATGTGTACGACGTCACGCTGCCGGAAAACCGCTATAACCAGACCGTGGTCGGGGTCAAGTTGAGCGTGCCGCTTTACGGCGGTGGCCGCACCAGCAGCCGCGTGCGCGAAGCCCATGCGCTGCAAAGCAAGGCCCTGGATGAGGTCGAAGACGCGCGCCGCACCGCCGGGTTGATGGCGCGCCAGGCGTACCTGCAAGTCACCAGCGGCATGAGCCAATACCAGGCGCTCAAGCAGGCGCTCAAGTCCAGCCAGGTTAACCTGGCGTCGGTCACCCACGGCTTTGAAGCCGGCTCACGCATCAACACCGACGTGCTGGATGCGCAGCAGAAAGTCACCGACACCCAGCAGCGTTTGGCCCAGCAGCGCTACAGCATCTTGCTGGCCCAATTGAACCTGCTGGCCTCCACCGGCAACCTGAGCGAGGTGCGTTTGCGCGAAGTCAGCCGCCTGCTGGACTGAAAAACCGCGCGGGCGTTCCTTGCAGCCCGCGCAACAGTCTTTTGTCATCACTCCTATTGATAGCTCCCTAACGAAACCCGCATCCTAGAGGGCTAATCTCGCGCTTATATCATTCCGAATGATAGTTACCTTTGCTTCATTCGATTCGTGACATAGCACCTCGCCGCGCATGATCCGCCCATCTCAATACATTGGCGGATGCACTTCATGGAACAGTCACTCAAACATTTGCGCTTCCCCTTGGCGATTTTGGCCGTGGTGGTGATGAGCGCATGCGGCAAGACCCCGGAACAAGCGGCCGCCATGCCTCCTGCGAAAGTCAGTGTGGCCAAGGTACTCGAACAACCGGTCAACGAGTGGGACGAATTCACCGGTCGCCTGGAAGCTCCGGAAACCGTGCAGATTCGTCCGCGCGTGTCCGGCCAGATCGACCAGGTGGCCTTCACTGAAGGCGCCCTGGTGAAAAAGGGCGACTTGCTGTTCCAGATCGACCCGCGTCCGTTCCAGGCTGAAGTGCGCCGCCTCGAAGCCCAGCTTGCCCAAACCAAAGCCGCCGCCACCCGTAGCGATAACGAAGCGCAACGTGGCGACCGCCTGCGTCAGAGCAATGCGATCTCCGCCGAACTGGCCGACTCGCGCACCACCGCCGCCCAGGAAGCCCGCGCCGCAGTGGCCGGGATTCAGGCGCAGCTGGACCTGGCCAAGTTGAACCTGAGCTTTACCCGCGTGACCGCACCGATCAGCGGCCGTGTCAGCCGTGCCGAAATCACCGCCGGCAACCTGGTGACCGCCGACGTCACCGCGCTGACCAGCGTGGTCTCCACCGACAAGGTCTACGCCTACTTCGACGCCGATGAGCGCGTGTACCTCAAGTACACCCAGCTGGCGCGCGAAGGCCGTCGTGGTGCAACCACTCCGGTGTACCTGGGCCTGTCCAACGAAACCGGCAACCCGCACCTGGGCCAGATGAACTTCGTCGACAACCAGGTCAACCCGGCCACCGGCACAATCCGTGGTCGCGCCGTGTTCGATAACAGCAAGGGCGAATACACCCCGGGCCTGTATGCACGCTTGAAGCTGGTCGGCAGCGGCACTTACTCCGCCGTGCTGATCAACGACGAAGCCGTCGGCACTGACCTTGGCAAGAAGTTCGTGCTGGTGATGGACGGCGACAAGCCTGCGTATCGCTCGGTGGAACTGGGGCCGAAGATCGAAGGCCTGCGCATCGTACGCAGCGGTTTGAACAAGGACGACACCATCGTCGTGAAGGGCCTGCAGCGCATTCGCCCGGGCTCGCCGGTTGCGCCGGAAACGATCCCGATGGCCAGCAAGGAAACCCTCGCCGCCTTGGCACAACAACGACAAGCGCTTGAAGCCAGCAACCTGGAGCAAGTGGCGCCGGATAAAGCCGCGCCAAAAGTTGCCAGCGTCGCGACTCCACGCGGTTAAGGGATACAACTCAAGATGAATTTTTCCAAGTTCTTCATTTCGCGGCCGATCTTCGCAGCGGTGCTGTCGCTGTTGATCCTGATTGCCGGCGCGATCTCGCTGTTCCAGCTGCCGATCAGCGAATACCCGGAAGTGGTACCGCCGACCGTCGTGGTACGCGCCAACTTCCCGGGCGCCAACCCTAAAGTCATCGGTGAAACCGTGGCCGCTCCGCTGGAGCAAGCCATCACCGGCGTCGAGAACATGCTGTACATGTCCTCGCAGTCGACCGCCGACGGCAAACTGACCCTGACCATCACCTTCGCCCTGGGCACCGACCTGGACAACGCGCAGGTACAGGTGCAGAACCGTGTGACACGGACTCAGCCAAAACTGCCTGAGGAAGTGACTCGCATCGGTATCACCGTAGACAAGGCGTCTCCCGACCTGACCATGGTGGTGCACATCACCTCCCCGGATCAGCGCTACAACATGCTCTACCTGTCTAACTACGCGATCCTCAACATCAAGGATGAGTTGGCGCGGCTGGGCGGTGTGGGCGACGTGCAGCTGTTCGGCATGGGCGACTACTCCCTGCGTGTGTGGCTGGACCCGAACAAGACCGCCTCGCGCAACCTGACCGCCACGGATGTGGTTACGGCCATTCGCGAGCAGAACCGCCAGGTGGCGGCCGGTGCATTGGGCGCGCAACCTGCACCCAATGACACCAGCTTCCAACTGTCGGTCAACACTCAGGGCCGCCTGGTCACTGAGGAAGAGTTCGAAAATATCGTGATTCGTGCCGGCGCCAACGGCGAAATCACGCGGTTGAAAGACATCGCGCGGGTTGAGCTGGGTTCCAGCCAGTACGCCCTGCGTTCGTTGATCGACAACCAGCCGGCTGTGGCGATCCCGATCTTCCAGCGCCCCGGCTCCAACGCCATCGACATCTCCAATGAAGTGCGCGCCAAGATGGCGGAGCTGAAACAGAGCTTCCCGGAAGGCATGGATTACCGCATCGCCTATGACCCGACGGTCTTCGTGCGCGGTTCCATCGAAGCCGTGGTTCATACCCTGTTTGAAGCACTGATCCTGGTAGTGCTGGTGGTGATCCTGTTCCTGCAGACCTGGCGCGCGTCGATCATTCCGCTGGTGGCAGTGCCGGTTTCGTTGATCGGTACCTTTGCGGTGATGCACCTGTTTGGCTTCTCGCTCAATGCGCTGTCGCTGTTCGGACTGGTGTTGGCGATTGGTATCGTGGTGGACGACGCCATCGTGGTGGTGGAGAACGTCGAACGTAACATCGAGTTGGGACTGGAACCGTTCCCGGCCACTGAAAAAGCCATGAGCGAAGTGACCGGCCCGATCATCGCCACTGCGTTGGTGCTGTGTGCGGTGTTCATTCCGGCAGCGTTTATCAGCGGCTTGACCGGGCAGTTCTACAAGCAGTTCGCCTTGACCATTGCGATTTCGACGGTGATCTCGGCGTTCAACTCGCTGACCTTGTCCCCGGCCCTGGCTGCCGTCTTGCTCAAGGGTCATAACGCCCCCAAGGACCGTTTTTCCAAGGCACTCGACAAGGTGTTCGGCGGCTGGTTGTTCCGTCCGTTCAACCGATTCTTCGAGAAGGCCAGCCATGGTTACGTCGGCACCGTACGCCGGGTGATTCGCGGCAGCGGCATCGCGCTGTTCCTGTACGCCGGGCTGATGGTGCTGACCTGGTTGGGTTTCGCCCATACCCCCACCGGTTTCGTACCGGCCCAGGACAAGCAGTACCTGGTGGCCTTCGCGCAATTGCCGGACGCCGCGAGCCTGGACCGCACCGAAGATGTGATCAAGCGCATGTCGGACATCGCCATGAAGCAGCCGGGCGTGGAAAGCGCTATCGCCTTCCCCGGCCTGTCGATCAACGGTTTTACCAACAGCCCGAACAACGGCATCGTGTTCGTGACCTTGAAGCCGTTCGATGAACGTAAAGACCCGAGCCTGTCGGCCGGCGCGATTGCCGGTGCACTGAACGGCAAGTACAGCAGCATCGAAGAAGCCTACATGGCGATCTTCCCGCCGCCGCCGGTACAGGGCCTGGGCACGATTGGCGGGTTCCGCCTGCAGATCGAGGACCGTGGCAACCTGGGTTACGACGAGCTGTACAAAGAAGTGCAGAACGTCATCACCAAAAGCCGTGGCGTGCCTGAATTGTTCGGCCTGTTCACCAGCTACACGGTCAACGTGCCGCAGGTTGATGCAGCCATCGACCGCGAAAAAGCCAAGACCCACGGCGTGGCCGTCAGCGACATCTTCGACACCCTGCAGATCTACCTGGGTTCGTTGTATGCCAACGACTTCAACCGCTTCGGGCGTACCTATCAGGTCAACGTGCAGGCCGAGCAACAGTTCCGCCAGGATGAAGACCAGATCGGCCAGCTGAAAGTGCGTAACAACAAGGGCGAGATGATCCCACTGGCGACCTTTATCAAGGTCAGCGACACCTCGGGCCCGGACCGCGT